>SAMEA104315433__coassemble_342_pt1 | contig 23446 bp, 15 predicted proteins | sample SAMEA104315433__metabat2_high_PE_016 | metagenome-assembled genome bin SAMEA104315433 (sample SAMEA104315433) | gut metagenome | biome: Monkey gut; feature: monkey-associated habitat; material: faeces | place: China | collected 2013
GTACATCGTCCTTTTCATCTTTAGAAACTCGATGGCAGTATCTTTTTGGTTTGCAACTTTTAAAAGATCCTTGTATACAACAACAGAATCGTCAAATAGCATTTCAAGGGTGCTAAAATCACTGTTTCCTTTAAAATATTTGCCTATAAGATTGAGTGTATCGTCAAAATTGTAGGTGAGGCGATTGTCAGTAACTGCAATGGGTAGAAACGAAGCGGTTGTCTCTATTATGTGGAATTCAGAGACTGTATCTACAAGGTTTACAATAGGTATGTTGATTTTATCAATAATAATTTCTGCATTTCCACAGAATGGAGTTTTGACCGTGAGAGAAGTGTAAGAACTTCCGTTTATACTTATTGTTTTTTGCATCAAGACCTTTGCATAAACGGTGGCTTCTTTTAATGTATGCGATATATGTTTTTCGTCTCTAAATTCGCCGTATGAGCGATTGTAGCCTGTCGCAATAATGGCGGCTCCTTCTCGCTTCAATAGCGGAGCATCAAGGTATGAGTTAAAAAAGCCCTGTATAAAAAGCCCTTCGTCGCTTTGTGGAAGCACTCGTATTCTATCTGAAATCATAGAAATATGAACCTTTATCGGAGAGGCAGAACTGAAGGCTGGAAATACTTCTGCATCCATAAACTTTGTGGGAAGCACCTGACCTTGGAAAACCGTGCTTGAGAGTATCGCTTCTATCGTTCTCTCGTCGGTGTTTTCGGCATAGATACAACCAAGAAGTGGATTGCAGACATTCTCTGGAACTCTGTAGGCGAGGGAAGTTAAAAAAGTTCCGTCTTGTTTTCTATACTTTTCTAAAAAACAAAAGCCGTTTTCTATCTTATACTTTAGAATGGTATCAATGGTTTCTATAGTTTGGTAATTGTCGTTTTCGCAGAATACTGGCTCGCTTTCGCTCTTTAGTAAAGTTTTTGTAAAGTAGTTCACTCACTTATCTCCTCTGTAACTTTTTCTATAATCGGCTTGATGTTTTTGTTTTTAATGTTAATTTTCAATGGGACCTTATTGTCGCCGAGAGTGGTCTTTTCGGTAATTTCAACTTCGTTTAAAATTTGATCAAGCAATAGCGGGAAATCTATGCCTATACTTGCTCCAAGCTGATTGGGCTTTACATCGTTCTTTAGAGTTTCTGGAAGTATAAATAGTATGTTCTGTTTTTCGCTCTCAAAAAGGTTTGAAAGATTCTGTAGGTTTTTAAAGCCAAGGCTTGCGATGATTTTTGTATCTTTTTCTGAAAGTGCGTCATAGAGTTCTTTTGTTTCATTTTCGCCTTTTTCTCTCATACCTTCGTCAAGATAGAACACATCTCTATCAACCATAGTTCTAATTTCTTCAAGAGACATTGAATTTTCTTTTTCTGAATAGTTGTTGAATACGAAAGCGGTGTTTTCAATCTGTGCATTGATGATTGAGCTAAAAAGATTGTAAAGGTCTTCACGCGATTCTTTATAGGATACATCGAATAATTCCGTTCTCCCTATTTTTGAAAGGCTGATAAGCCTTGCTCTGCCACGATTATGAGTTCCAATTTCTGATGTTGCATTGCTCTTGTAAAGGTTTAGGGCGGTGATCGGTGAAAAAATTATATGAGTAGGGTAGGAACTCTCCACTTCTGTCCTGATCTTCTGTTCAAGTTCATCATACGAAAATCTGTACAAACTGTAGGTTATAACGACAGGTCGAGCATAGTGCTTTTTCAAGATTTTGTTTATGTTTTTACTTTCGCTCTTGTATACATTGTTGTAGTAAAGATCGTCAAACACGAATACAACGGTGTTTTTGTTCTTGTCGTTCTGCTTTTTTACCGTAATGCCTACGAAAATTCCAATCGCGATAAGAACAATGACAAAGAGCATTATCTTTTTTAGGTTATCTCTTATAAATTTTTTCACAAATATATTGTATCACATTTAACTAGAATTATCAAGGAAGCGGCAGAGGGGAATCGAACCCCCGTCTCGAGCTTGGGAAGCTCGGGTAATAACCATTATACGACTGCCGCAAAAAAAACCGCTTATTCTTTTAAGATATCAGAAATTTTATTTTTTGTCAATACAACTTCTAGATTTTACGTTGTGTTTTTATCAAAATTGTGGTACACTTGTTTTAAATGAAAGACGAAAGGCTACTTGAACCCATAAAATACTATGATTCTCTTAAAACACAACTCTCTGATGCTTTAATTATCTCATTTGATGAGCTCAAAAAAAAGACTAATACCGACGAGGAGGCAAACGAAAAGTTTGTAAAGGAGTATAAGGAGAATAGTAAGCTTTCAGAAACTGCAAAAACGAGCAGTAGACTTCGTGGCATACTCTTTGGATTTTTAACAGCAATTTTTATAGCAGTAATTTTCTACCTTGTACAAACGGATGCACCTATTGAGTTTTTAGGGCTTACATTTCAAAAAACAAATCTGATTTTGCCCTTAGCTATCGTCTATCTTCTCTTGTCTCTTTTGTTTATAAAACTGATTTCAAAGTTTGACACTAAGGCTAGTGAGCATCAAGACAAGGCTGACAAGGCATATAAGAAGGCAGAAGCGAGTATGGAAAATATTTCAGCAGCCTTCAATAGCAAAGTTTATTTAGATGTTGTAAAAAGCCTTTTGCCAAGCCTTGAGTTCTACTCTGTGATACCGCATGATTTTTATGCATATTTATCCAAGATTTCGGAGGGTAGGAAAAGCGATTTTAACGAGAGTGAAAACGATATATTAGAACTGTATCAGAAAACCGCAAACGATCCAAATGTTGCAACTATCGGAGTGTTGTTTGGCACACTTGAGGGGAAGCCTTTTCTATTCAGCCGAGAAATTATCTTCAATATGGGTTTGAAAACTTATAGTGGCACTCTCACACTTCCTTACACCGAGTACTATCAAGATTCTGATGGCAATAGCAAAACTCGAACAGCATACGAGACTCTTGTTGCCTATCATAACGAGCCATATCCTGAATATAGTTTACAGACATCAACTTTATATTTTACACCGAGTGCCCCACATCTAGATTTTAATAGGGAGCCATTCGATAGTGGTAATGTAGGTTTGGAAAACTATGTTGCTAAAAATGCAAGAAAGTTGTCTCGTTTGGAGAAAAAGGCGATTAAGGATGGAGACGGCCTGGTCTTTTTAACCGATAAGGAGTTTGAAGCTATATTCAATGTAAAAGAGCGAAACAATGATGTGGAATTTCGTATGATGTACACTCCATATGTTATAAAGAATACAAAGGAACTTATACTCTCTACAGAAGGCTTTGGTAACAAATTTTCGCTTTATAAACGAGGTCCTATCAATATGGTTAGAAGCGATGAGATCGTTTATTTTGAGAACGACCTTTATCCTTCGGAAAACTATGTTTTTGATTATTCGTTTTCGGATAGTAAGACTAGGTTTATAAGGGGCGGAGTGATGTTTTTCCGCTCGCTCTATTTTTCCCTTGCACCACTCTTTGTCGTGAGGCTAAATAGCGATGGCGATAGTATGAAAACCTATGGTGATACTTTTTCTCCTGAGTTTATAAAGGAAAACTATAGAGACAGCAAAAATGCAGAAAGCCTTTTGTATGAAAATGTAAACTATGTTAAACCTTTTGGTGCATCGTTTGATGTAAATACAATTTCAAAAGCCACTTATAAAATGAATGTAGATGAGGTGAGTGTGTTCACGATCAATTCATATTCATTTCGATCTGAAAGTAAAACAGCATACATATACACTGTTGGTTGGCATGTGAGTGGAAGTGTGCCTGTTAGTTATTACGAATACATTCCTATAACCGAGGAGTTTTATTTACTCTCTTCGTATATTGGGCTTCCTGAAAAGTTTGTAAAGAATGCATTTTCTGATTATAAAGATGACAAACTCTTGTATAAAAACGGATTTTTAGGGCTTGTTATTTCAGATCTTGACAAAGAGGGTATAAATCGGTATAAAATAATAAGAGAGGATATTCTCAAGAAGATTAGCGAAAAAGGAGTACAAAATGGCGAATAATTTAGACGAACTTAACGGTGAGACCTTAAAAAACGGACGAGATGTTAATGTAATTGCAAAGGTCATACCTGTGAAGACTGGCTGGGGTTCTGTGCTTTTCGAGGTATTCCTATGGTGCTTTATGATTCCTGGCATCGTGCTTTCGATTCTTACACTCACAGGCACAATTACTGTTGTATATATTGGGCCTGTCCTTTTGGCACTCGGTGTTCTGCCACCGCTTATCTTTACTTTTACTAAGGTGAGTAGAGCAAACTATTTTATGGGGCTAGAGCAAAAAATACAGCACGATGCATCGCAACTTGACAATTATCTTGAACAGAGAGTGCAGATTTTAAAGAATATCGCCCTGCTTGTTGAAAAGGCGGTAAATGTCGATAAGAGTGTGTTTACTGATATTGCTTCTATAAGAAGCGGAGCAAAAGCAAACAGCAGTGACGAAGAACATCAGTCTGAAGAGCGATCGCTTTTGCAACAGTCGCTTTCTAAAGGAGATGTTAAAATTATGGCGGTATACGAGAATTACCCAGAGTTGAAGTCGCATGAAGCAATTGAAAAGGCTATGAACGAAAACTCCTATTTGCAAAAAGAGATCACCGCTGCTCGAGAAGTGTACAACGATGCTGTGCTAAAGTGGAATCGCGAGATTTTCATCTGGCCGACTAATGCAATAGTTGCCGCAAAGAAAGGCTACACAACTCGTATTCCATTTGCACTTGATAAGGAAACCAAGGCTGAAGCGAGAGGGGTGTTTTTCTAAAAGTTCTCAAGATTTAATTATAGGAAGGGTGAGCATATGAAATACTACTTTATGCATAAGGATGTTATAGTTGCAAATCTTGAGATTTACACTCCCGCAGCATATATAGAGAGTTTTGAAGTGTGTGAACCTTCTCTGCTTCCTTCATTCATAGTGAACAGAGACACCTTTAACGAGTGGTGGAGAGATAGAGCTGTTCCACAGTCTCGAAATGACTTAAGAGAGATGCTTGAATTTAACGGTGTTATCTCTAGAGAGGTCTTTCTTCTCAAAAATCTTGCCCTTAATTTGAGTGATTGCTATTGGGTGAAACCATACAACCTTGATGTTTCTTTTAAAGATGTAAATTTATTTACAAATCCGTTTGAACACATTGATATATCTAGAGATTTCTCTAAAAAGGATAAACGAAAAGTTCAATCGTATAGTCCAGATTCAAGTACTACAGGTGAAATGCTAAAATCTTGGGCTATAGAAGATGGTAAGCGAGTTTTGACAAAGTATGTGAATCACAATGATATTGCAAAACATCAGTGTGTCAATGAGATTTTTGCATCATATTTACATAAGAGTTTAAATCTTTATCATTATGTTGATTATACTCTTGCTTTTGATGCTGAGACAGGTGAAATAAGCGGAGTGAGTTCAGAATGCTTCTCATCGATTGACAAAGAGTTTATACCAATTTCTGATTTTCTCTCTAAGGAAAGTATATATTATTCAAAAGGTAGTGAATTGAAGAGTGATATTGTAAAGGCACTACTTTCTCACACTGATTTGGATGAAGGCTATATTTTGAATTTTATTGATTATCTCAACATCACTGATTTTTTAATAACGAACGAGGACCGCCATTTAAATAATTATGGGATTTTGAGAGATGCAAATACCCTTAAATGTTTTGGATTTGCTCCGATTTTTGATAGTGGTAATTCAATGATGTATAAGAGTCCAACCGAATCTTATTTTAGAGAGATGAAGAGCGGTAAAATCCATTTTGATGTGAATATGTATAAAACAGATGAGAAAAATGCAAGAGGCTTAAAAAAAGGTTTGGCTATGATTGATATGAAAAGTCTTCCAAAAAGTGATTTTGTCTTTAAATTCTATAGCAATTACTTAAAGGATGATTCAAAGGCAGAGTATATTGCAAGGCTTTATGATAACAAATTAAGATTATTGGCACTTATTCACGATAGAGACGATATTCATGAGATCTTTAAAGATAGGTTCAATATGAGTACTTGGTCTTTATCATAGTCTTTGGAGATTAAAAAATCGGCAAAATTTTGGATTTAGGGTTTATTTTTATTTATATTTATATTATGATTAGTTTATGCACGAAATACAAGTACTCCAAGACTCTGAAGAATACGAGTTTATTCAAAAGGATTATATAACTCTCCGCTCTTTTGCATCTATTGTAAACCGCAGTGATGTATGGGTAAAAAGGCGATTTATGGCTTATAAAGGTCGTCCTGTTGGTGAGTACGACAATCTTAAGGTTAACATTTTGGCTCCCTTTGTAAACGATGAAGGTGAGACCGTGATTGGGCGAAAGAATGTCTACATCTATCTGCGTCGAAGTATGATTGAGAATTACTTTTTGTCCTCTCGTATATATAAAGCAGAGGCAAATAGAACTGATGCATTTGATTATGATTTTAATTCTGCAAAGGATGTATATATCAAAAATTTTAAAATAGAAAATCTCATTCCTCGTAGCAATAATTCTAAAAAAGGTGGCATAAAGTGGACGACTGCCGTTAAAAACAACTACCTAGTGATTTTCCTAGACGATGGCGGTGTGTTTTTTTATAAGAATGAGTGAATTAGAATTATTATAAAAAAGAGTTTACCTAATAAAAATTAGGTAGCCTTTTTTAATTTTTTTTGCACAACCTAATAATTTTATGCTATAATATAAGAATAAGGAGGATTTTATAACTTCTTTGAAAAAACTAAAACTAAAAGTATTGAAACGGAACGGTAAATATCTATGATTGATTTAAAAAACGACATCATAATTGTTCGTGGGGCTGGCGACCTTGCTACAGGAACAATCATCTATTTTAAAAGAGCAGGATTTAGAGTGATCGCTCTTGAAACTGCCACTCCAACTACAATTCGTCGCACTGTAGCACTCTCTGATTGTGTGTATGACGGCAAAACGACTGTTGAAGGCATTTCTGGTATAAGGGTTGATACTGTTGATGAGGCTTTGAAATTTTCCAGTGAGAAAAGCATAGTTCCTGTTCTTGTTGACGAGAGCGGAGTATCTATTAAACAAGTTAAACCAAAAGTTGTAGTCGATGCAATAATAGCAAAACGAAACTGCGGAACTAAGATAACCGATGCTCCGCTTGTTGTAGCTCTTGGTCCTGGCTTTACCGCAGGAGTTGACTGCACAGCTGTGATTGAAACTGCACGCGGTCACTATTTAGCTCGTGTTATTACTGAAAAGGGCAAGGGAGCCATTCCAAACACAGGCATTCCTGGTATTATCGCGGGAGTTGGAAAGGAGCGTGTGATTCACTCGCCCTCAAGCGGCAAATTTAGGGGAGTAAAGAACATTGGCGACAGTGTGAAGCAAGGCGAGACTATCGCATATGTAGACGATACACCAGTTCTTGCCTCAATCAGTGGCACTCTTCGAGGTTTACTTCATAGCGGTTTAACAGTAAAGGAACATTTTAAAATTGCAGACATCGATCCTCGCGATTGCAAGGAATACATACACTTTGTTTCTGATAAGGCTCGTTCAATCGCTGGCGGAGTGCTTTTAGCAATAATGATGCTTTCATAAAAAAACGGTTTACCTAATTTTTGTTAGGTAAACCAAGTTTATAGTTTATATCAAAAGTATTACTTATATCAAAATTATATTGGTTTTTAATAAAACTCATATCTATATAAAATACGATATTGCACCGATTGTTCCGCCTAAAAGGATCAAGATTGTTGGATGTATAGACCTCTTGAACAACTTTTTAGAGAACAGTGAGAGTAGGAATACTCCGATTGCAATTCCACACTCAAGGTAGTTGAAGTGAAAGCCGTTTTCCACAGAAAACAATGTAACTCTCGCAACACTCCAAACTCCAGATAAGAACAGCGCAAAAACCACAGGTTTCAAGCCGTAAAAAGCCTTGTCAACATAGGGCGAGCGGTTCAAAAGTATATACTTGTATGCAAAAAGCATAACTATTATCGCAGGCGCGGTGAGTGCTAGTATGCTAATAAGCCCTCCGATAAAACCTGCAGTTTTTATGCCAACATAGGTTGCCATATTCACACCGATAGGCCCTGGAGTTACCTCGCTTATTGCAATCATATCTACAAGTTCTGAGGGAGTAAACCAATCGTATTTATCAGCCAGGTTGAACAAGAACGGTATGGTTGCCATTCCGCCACCGAATGAGAATGTACCAATGAGGAAAAACTCAATGGCAAGGTGCAAAAGTCTAGTCGCCATTTTTTACTCCTTGCTTTTTATCATCGATCTTGCTCTTTACAAAACTTGCAACTAGTCCAATAACTATCCCCATAATTATTACAAATATGGTTTTGACATTTAGAATCACAATAAGTACAAAGGCAAGTACTGCAACAAGGAATGTAAAAAAATCAACGATATTCTTTTTAAACATCTTGATACAGGCAATCACAGAAATTCCGCAAAGAGCTGCTCTAATTCCGCCGTAAATGCTTGCAAGTAGTGCCATATCAAGCGAGAGTTTATTCAGCACCAGAGTGAGAATCGCGATGAATGTAAAAGGGGCAACAAGTAGAGAGAGTGTTGTAAGAATTGAACCCCAAAAACCGTAGGTTTGACGACCGAAGAGGGTAGCCATATTGACCATAATTATGCCAGGCGAACACTGAGCCACCGCCACATCGTCGTAGAGTTCGTCCTCTGTGAGCCAGCCTCGCTTTTCAACAAGTTCTCTCTGCAAGCACACAAGCATACTTGCAGCCCCGCCGAATGTTGTAAGCCCCATATAGAAGAAAAGGTAACACACCTGAAATAGAGATGGCTTTTCTTCACTCATATGTTTTTTTTCTTTTTTCATATATTCCTATTATTCTCTTTGCTATTTTATGTATTTCGCTGCAATTCTATAATCTTCGTTCTTTGTTGCTTCGTATGCAAGGTCAAAAAACTCTTTGTTGTATAATTGCCAGCGTAGTCCATAGTTTATCAAAAACTCAATAGAGACACTGTCGTTCCTTTCTTTCGCTTCCTTTATGATAAAAACCAAGTCGTCTGCAGTAATCGCATTGATAGCAAACATATGCTCATACAATCCTTTGATCGTCTCTTCCCTGTCTAAAATTGTGGCAAGTTCAATTGCATTTCGAAGCATCCTTTCAACATAGGGATTTTTGCGATAGGCATCGATTGAGACTTCCAAGGCTTCTTCGTATCGCTCGGTTTCCTTTAGGATTAAAATCTTGTTTTGATAGAGGCGAGTGTCATCGGAAAGTAGTAAGGCTCTGTCTATCACCGCTAAGGCATTGTCAAAGTCTTGGTTCTTAACATAAATACCAGAGAGTTCTAAGGCCATCGTTATAGCATCAGTGTCGGTAGGCTCTCTGGTTGCACAAGAAGTAAATGCTAAACAGATATTAAGCAAACAAATGTTTAGTGTATAAAATACGGTCTTTAAAGATTTTGGCATTTTGTTCAAATCTTTGCTTTTCCTTTTGTAAACACGGTTTTTTCAATTTCGGCAACTTGGGCTCGGTATAGGTTTACAACACTTGTGCCGTAATCTGCCATAAGTTTGATCATATTGCGCTCCTTGCCTTCAGTGTCTTTACCGTTTAGGCGGTCGCCAGCATCGCCAAGACCTGGAAGAATATAAGCCATTTCGTTTAGAAGTGGATCTAGCCATAGTGTGTAAATCTCTATATTCTCAATGCTTCTTAAAATTCTGAGGCAACCCTTTGTTGCCGAAATCACATTTAAGAACTTTATGCTTCTTGGCTTTACCTTGTTCTTTTCAAGGAACTTTATGATTGCGATGAGAGAGCCACCTGTTGCATTCATAGGATCTGCAAATATCAAATCCTTGCCATCCATCTCTTCTAGGCGGAAGAACGAACGATCAAGATCGAGTAGATAATCCATAGTTTTTTCAGTTTTGCTCTCGTCTCTCTTTATTTTGAAAAGTTCAAACGGAGTGGTGTAGCCTGTTGAACTGTACTCCTGGATTTCCTTACTCACAATCATAGATGGAAGTAAAGCACCGCGTAGCATAACACACATGACCGAGTTTTCAATCTGCTTATCTATGTCTGGAATGCGGTGTGCAGCATAAGCCTGAAAAGGGTTTGTAACTGGAGTTTTTGTTATTATTGAGCGTTTTAGAGTTTTTTCCCTATCGCAGAATGTATGTGTAAATAGCATTTCGTATGCTCTCTGTATGTAGTACAAAAACTCATCGTGTTCTGTAAATGGAGAGCGTAGCTTTGAAATCAAGCGACTTGCACTTGCATGCTGCTCTCTGGGAGTTTCAAAAGAATATACATGAAGATTAGGAACTTTTTCTACATAATCCTCAAGCAGATGCCCAATTTTTTTTGAAATAGCAGTGATATCATCCTCTGCATTTTTCTTCTCTGATGCACTTTTTGCCTTCAAAAGAGCCTCGCCTGGCTTCTTCAAGGTGCTGTAAACCATCTCTAATGTTTTCAAGAAGGCATTGTCCTCTTCTGTGAGACAGTTCTCAAGTTCATTCGCACTCATTACGATATTGTTCATAAACTTTTGTTTCTCCCTTTATTAAATTTCGTAAAAATTATATAATATTTTGCGAGTTGTATCAATAAGAACACTCGATAAAATAAAGGAGATAAAATGCGACTTATATTTTTAGGCCCTCCAGGGGCAGGGAAAGGAACTGTTGCTTTTAAGATTAAGGAACAGCTTTCTATTCCACACATTTCGACAGGCGACTTGTTTCGCGATAATATCAAGAGAGAGACCACTCTTGGCAAAAAGGTAAAGGAGATTCTCGCATCCGGCGGTCTTGTCGGTGATGATATCACCTGTGCTATGGTTCGCTCCCGTCTTTCTGAGGACGATTGTAAAAAAGGATTCATCCTTGATGGATTTCCACGCACAATCGCTCAGGCAGATGACTTGGCATCCTATCAAGACATCGATGCTGCAATTGAATTCCAGATCAGCTTTGATGAAGTGATCAAGCGCTTGTCAGGGCGACGTGTATGCCCATCAAATGGTAATATCTATCACATACTCTTCAATCCGCCAAAGAAAGAAGGCTTTGATGATGAGACAGGCGAACCTTTGATTCAGAGAGACGATGATAAGGAAGAAGCAATTCTTCACCGTCTTGAAGTGTATAAAGCACAGACAGAGCCACTTATTAAATATTATAAGGATAAGGGGCTTTTAAAATCATTCGATGCTACTTCATCAAAAGCAGTGATCGATGGTATTTTAAACTTAAAGTAGGAGATAAAAGTGTCTGACAAAGAAGAAGCCATAGAAGTGCAGGGCACTGTCATTGAGATGATGAGGGGAACTCAGTTCAAGGTTCAACTCCAAAATGGGCATGTGATCCTTGCTCACATTTCAGGCAAAATGAGAAAGAACAACATCAAGATTATTCTTGGTGACAGGGTGAGATGCGAAATGTCTCCATACGATCTTACTAAGGGTCGAATAACATACCGCGAAAAGGTTGTACAGAACAACAACTAAGGAGAAAGGATGAAAAAGGAAAACAAGTTTGATGCTCTTAAAAGTTTTGATGCAGAAGAACTCTACTATTACTCGATGCTGAACCTTTTAGGTAAAAAAGCACCGAAGGTTAAAAAGGCGATTTTGAAGGAATTAGAGAATCAACGTTCTTCGCTAAAACTGATCGCTTCTGAAAACTATTCGTCGCTTGCAGTACAAGCCGCAATGGGCAATCTCTTTACCGATAAGTATGCAGAAGGTTTTCCTTATCATCGTTTTTATGCAGGCTGTGAGAATGTAGATGAGATTGAAGAGGCGGCTGCAAATGCTGCAGAAAAGCTTTTCGGAGCAGACTATGCCTTTGTTCAACCGCATTCAGGAAGCGATGCAAATCTCTGTGCCTATCATGCAATTTTGCACAAGAAAATTGAGTTGCCTTATCTTGAAAAGGAAGGAGCAAAGAGTATCGATGTGCTATCTCCTGAAAAATGGGAAGAACTTCGTACACTCTTAAATTCACAAAAACTGCTTGCCCTTGACTATTATTCTGGTGGGCATTTGACACACGGCTATAAGCACAATGTGTCTGGGAAGATGTTTAAAACCTATTTTTACGGACTTAAAAGTTTTAACGATTGCCTTGATTATGACGAAATCAGAAAAGAGGCTAATGAAATCAAGCCACTCATCTTCCTTGTAGGCTATAGTGCATATCCTCGTAAGATCAATTTTAGAGTTATGAAAGAAATTGCCGATGAGTGCGGAGCAGTGCTTATGGTTGATATGGCACATTTTGCAGGGCTAGTTGCGGGTAAGGTTTTCACTGATGATTACGATCCTGTGAAGTGGGCGGATGTTGTAACTTCAACTACTCATAAAACTCTACGCGGTCCGCGCGGTGGGCTTGTCTTGTGCAAGGAAGAATTTAAGGATAGCGTAAACAAGGCCTGTCCTCTTATGATGGGTGGCCCTATTCCTCAGATAATGGCTGCAAAACTCGTTGCTTTTGAAGAAGCACTAAAGCCATCCTTCCAAGAATATGCTCATCAGATTGTTAAAAACTCGGCATCTCTTGCAGAGCACCTTATGGAAAATGGCATAGCTCTTTCAACAGGTGGGACTGATAATCATTTGCTTGTTATGAATGTATCTCCATTTGGAATTACAGGCAGACAAGCAGAGAGTGCTTTAAGAGAAGTTGGTATTACTGCCAATCGCAATGCCTTGCCGAACGATGCAAACGGTCCTTGGTATACAAGCGGTGTGCGAATTGGTACACCAGCGATTACAACTCTCGGTATGAAAGAAGCAGAGATGCAAGAACTTGCCGACATTATTGCACTAGTGCTAAAAAACACCAAGCCAATAAAGGACGAAAAGAGCCCAACTGGAGTTTCTAGAACAAAGTATACAATCGAGAGAAGTGCAAAACTCGATGCAAAAAGGCGAGTCGAAGCACTTCTAAAGAAGTTCCGCTTGTATAAAAAACTGAAGTTCTAGCCTAATTTTTACAAAACAATTGCCTCTTTTACACAAAATTTCGCGAAAAAATTGCAGAAAATGACATTTTTTCAACAATTTTTGCCAAAAAAATATTTATTTTTTCACGAATTATATATATAATAATGCATAGTTGTGATATTTGGAGGCATTTGATGAAAAAGTTTAATTCATTTCTCTTAACTTTGCTCGTATTATTCTGTTCATTAGTGGCAATATCTTGTCCAAATCCCACACCTGAGGGCTACTTTTTAAGCACAGTAGAGCTTGAGGGCACAAATTTTGAGAGTATACGAGATACAGACAACGAATTTGTTGTTAGGCTGAATAATGCTATATTTAAAGATACATTGAATATGACGGATTATGTTACAGATTGGGTAACAGCACCGAAAATTGATGGCATTAACTATCAGGTAAAAGCGATAAGCAGAGATTTTACCGAAGTTCATATTCGTCTTGTAGGTGAGCCAACTCAATCTATTCCTCAAACACCGTTAGAGGTTGAAATCCCATCTAGTTACTTTAAAGAAAATCCTGGTAATGTTCCTGTCAATACAAAGAAATCGACGATAAAAATAAACGACCAGTCTATTAAGTTTGTCGCTTCGGATACCACTATTAGTGGTGAGAGAGGTACGGCTTTAACTCCTACCGAAATTACTTTTACTCTTGAGAATGCACTTTTTGCACCACTTGAGGAGGGAAGTTCGCTAAGCAACTGGTTCCATCCGGTTGTAGATGGCTTGGAGTACAAGGCAAAGAATGCCGTACCGCAAGGTGGCTCAAACACACTCACAGTTGTTGTTTCTGGCACTCCAAAGGTTAGAAAGGAAGACACATTTAAAATAACTGTTGAAAAATCGAACTTAATTGTCGAGAAAAACCTTAAGACTCTTATGGCACAAGGTGAGTTGTCGTATGCGATCGTATATCCTGAAACCACCGCTTCTATGAGTGCAACTGTTATTGATGGTGTTCTCGATAATCCGATAGAAAAGACTTTTGATATCGTTTTGTCGAAAGGTCAGTTTAACAAATCAGTACTTAACTCTAAAATAAATCCTTGGATTTATAATAGCGATAAAACCGCATCTGGTGTTATAAACGGTTTAACTTATACCATTACAAATATTAGCGAAGATCTAAAAACTGCTACGATTAGTGTGAGTGGCACACTTACAAAGGATGACAGTATCACATATCCAATCGATGATGAATTTGCTGTTGTTATACCTAAAACGGCAATTCTAGATCAGGATACCGATGTTGAAGTGAACACCAATGGTTCACATTATCACATCCAAGACACACCAAAGGCTATGGCTCTGTTTGATACCAAGCTTGAGATTTATGCTGCAAAAAATGGTGAAGTGGTAAATGCGAATGGTAAAATCAACCTAAATTATGGTCATTTTGTTGATAGTATTGCTATAGATACTCCTATTACTTCTTGGTTTAAACTAGAAAACAATGCTACAATCGACACTGTAGGACTCGAGGCTAAAGTCACTTCTGTATCTAACAAGAGCGGTGAAAAGGAAACTTCTGTTTTGGCTTTTACACTCAGTGGTGTGGCGACAGACATAGTTGATTCTCTTTTGAGTGTTACACTTGCAGGGGATCTCTATGAACCTAATGCAACAGAAGCAAGCGAAAAGGAAGACCTTGTTGTAAATACCTTGCAGTCGTTTCTGAATGTAACTGATATTTCTATTGCTGATACTGCACCTGGAAATGCAATAATTGATGGTGAAACTGGAAGTGCAATAACTGATGCGTTTATAACGATAAAACTTGATGACGATCACAAGTTTACAGGTTTAACTGAACTTATCGGCAAGGAAAATCAAATTTCTTCTTGGTTCTACAAGAAAGATGGTAATGATTATAAACCGTTTGTTATAACTGGGCTTAAGTATACACTCTCAGAAGTCACAGGCAATGAACTCAAATTGAAGATTTCAGGCAATGCTGAAAAGAATGCAGATGTTAGCACCTATCCAATTACAGACGGTATAGTAGTTATGGTTTCAAAAGACTATATCGAACGAAACTTAAAGACGGTCTATGTAGAAACTAAGACATCTTACAATATTGGAAAGTCCTCTGTTGTTAAACTCGACAAGGATAAGATCTCCGCATTTAGGAATAAGAGCCTTTCGACAAACTTGATTCTTTCTATTGAAGACGGTAAGTTTGATACTGCAAAGATTACCGAAAAGAAAGACGAGATCGCCTCTTGGTTTACTCTAAATGGTGAAGGTTCAATAGCAGACCTAACATTTGCCTTGAGTGGGACACCAACTACTAGTTCCTTTGTTGTGAGTGTTTCCAAAAATGCATCTACTGCACTTGCAGACAACGATATTCAACTCTCAAAGATCGATGTTAAAGTTCCGTCCTATGCGATTTCTGGTGCAACTAGAGACAAGACTATGAAGGAAGCCATCACTTATGATCTTCGAAATTATCCAACTGCAACGGTTATAAGTGGCGAAGATTTCAATGCTGCAATAAATGCACTTGAAAAATCATACGATTACACAATTCGCTTAAGGAATGCTCGATTTACAAATGTTTCAGGGGCTGCTAATGTAAAAACTTGGTTCACTGGAAGTCCTGATTTGTCGTATACTGTGAAGACTGTTACAAATACAGCAGATCAAGATATAAATGATGCTAGTAAAGCCTATTCTGATATAGTAATCACCATTAAGGGTACACCAACTACAGCGGTTTCCACCAATATGGCTATTACCATTCCAACCGATAATATTGAGTATTACGACACAGTCTCAAATGTTGCCAAAACTAGTGTAACACCGACATTTACGGAGCAATATAAGTTTGAAATAGTGGAGTTAAGTGTTGCTATTGATACTACCGCTACCTTTGGAGAAAATGGAATTTATGCTTCCGTTGGAAAAGGTTTCTATAACAATGCTACAGGGAAGAATGAATTTGAAATTCCGCTCACTCTTTCAAATAGCGGTTTTAAGGCGATTGATACTAGCACTTCTTTACTTCCTTGGTTTACAGAAAGCCCAGATGCACCAAGTTCATTTCTCTCTTATGATTTTACTGGAATTACAGCAAATGTAAAAGAAGCGGTGAAGGATGGTGACAAATCGTTAACGATTGTCCTTTCTGGAATTCCAAAGGCGAATAACTCAGCATCGAATACAAAGTTGATGACTCTATATATTCCAAAGGAATATATAATGTATGAACTTAACAACCTAAAATTTGTCTCTAGTGTTAATTATAATATTAAACAAAAGTCATTTGCACTTGAAGATGAGGAGGGGGATACATCATTTAAAATCGATGGATATAATGGGCTAGAAATAGAAACGAAAACTTTTAGTATTGAACTTTCTAATGCTGAATTTAATCACGACATAGTTAAATCGAATGGCGATATAACAGATTGGGTTAAGAAAGATAGCCGAAATACTGCGGAATTCCTCTCTAAGTTTTCAAGATTAGAAGTGAAGGTTGTAACTGCGAGTGCAAATAATTTAACGCGGGCGACATTTACTCTTAATGCAACAACTACTTCTCTTGTTAACACTCCGTTTTATTTTACAATTCCAAAAGATCATCTAAAGGGTGAGGGCTTTGGAATAGAATCTAGTTTGGAAAATTGCACTTGGAATATTATCAAGGAGCCTACTCTTACTAAGGTAGGATCTGACAATTTCATTGCGGCTGTGAATGGAGAAGCAAAGGAAAATCAATACACTGTTTCCATTGCAAACGGTTTGTTTAACTCAACTGCATTATCACCTTTTGTCGATAAAGATATTAGTGCATTCTTTTCGAATACTGTGCAAGGACTGTCTTATACATTAAAATCTATTGCAAGCGATGCAAAGAGTATAGTTGTTTCTATCAGTGGCATACCAACTCAAATTCCTGATCCTTCTCAAAACTCTATTGATTTTGAAATATCAAAAACTTATATAACACCAAGTGGTGTTTCTTATCATCCAGGTGCATATACATCATCTTCTGTGACTTTAGGAACTTACAATATCTACGATGTGAGTGCAGAAGTGTCCGAGACCTCCGCTGTAGTTTTTGGTATTGTCAATCAAGAGACCTCAAAAGACATAACTATAAATTTGCGAGGTGGTGCTTCTTTCAAAGCACTTGGAGCGACTACAGATGTCTCATCTTGGTTTAAGGATGCAAGTGGCAACCAAAGAAATATTGATGGTCTTACCTACAAGATCAAGAGCGATGTTGCAGCAAGGAGCCAGAGTGCAATAATTACTATAAGTGGAAAGCCAACAGTAATTGTAGATGATACATTGTACATTACTATACCATATACTGCCATTACCAATGATCTTAAAACCATTGTGGCAGAAGGTAGGGGTGCAAAGTACGGCATAGGCAATGCGGTTGCGGAAAAGAGCAAGATTTGGGCAGAATCCGAAAAGACTCTTCACGAAAGCCAAGATATTACGGTCACCCTCAATGGTCTTGAATTTGAAGATAGTGTTGCAGACCTTGACAGTTCTACGATAACTAGCTTCTTTAGCTACACTAAAAAGGGTGTAACTCGTAGTGCCGATGACTTCTCTTGGTTGAGTTATGCTTTTAAAGAGCTTTCTACGGATAAAAAGAGCCTGACTCTTTCTGTGAGTGGCACTCCAGAGGCTTCAAGCGAGGGCGGTGAGTATTCGATCAACATCACATTCCCTTCAACTGCAATAAAAAATGCAAGTATGGATGTCGTAGTTGAAACGGATCAAAACTTGATTATTCAAGTGGTGTCTCGTTCTCCATTCACTTGGAATCTATATGACTCTGCTTCCTTTGCAAAGAGAAACATTTCTGAAAGCGATACTGTGAAGTTCTCAGAAAACAAGAGTTTGACAAAGATGGCGGACGGAACAGAAGTCACTTTTCTAGATGATGAAGCGGCACTTATTGCAACTGGTACGGAAAGCGAATTTTCTTTTGCAGGTCTTAAGCGCCGCGGTTATAAGGTTGCAGGTCTTTCAAAAACCATAGGTGGGGATATTGTGTATCCTGCAAGCACCTTTGTTCATCCAAACGGTAGTTTTTATATGTTCTTGACTGGCGATGAAGTTCAGAATGGAAACACACAAGATTATTATGTTGTATGGGAGCCAGATACTGAAATGACCACAACAAGTGGCTTAAAGGCTTGGACACCAACTGACACCTCAAATGGTGGTACTGTACTTCCAGGTACATTTAGTCTCAGTGGTATTAGTAAATTAGACGATAGCATTGTTACTGACAAGGCAAAGTACACAGCTTCTGACTATCTCGATTATGGTGTGTATAATGAGGTTTACCTTCCTGTAAAAGGGTATAATTTTGCAATTACAGGCGACGATAGGGGAGACTATCTCACAATTCCAACTTCTCAATTAAAGGAATCGATGATGAATGAAGAGATGCCCAGCGATTTTGTAATTGCAGAAGATGTGTTTACAGGTTATATCCTTGAGACTCTTAGAACCTGGAATAATACATTACCTTCTGATAAGCAGTTTGAATTGCCTACATATTCTGATACTCTTGAGGCTCAACCACCAATTCCAGAATATGATGAGTCCACTGGTGTGACAAGTTATAATAAAGTTTCTTACGGTATAACTGGTACATCTACGAGAGATATTGCACCAGTTGCTCCGCTTGATATTTCTTATCCATTAAATTATGTTTCACCAACTCAAGTTATAGTGATTGCAAATGCAATGACTGCATACTATAATGCTCACACAACCGGTGAAAAACTCACATATGCTTATGCAACTGATTTTAAACCTGCTTCAGAAGGTAGTGATACTATTGTTCGTAAAATGAAGGATGCGATTCATTTAATTTCTGACACAAACAGTTTATATCAGGATATATATATGAATAGAGATCTTACTAAACACAATGGTCCTGCTTGTATTGAGGCGACAGGATTCCGTTTACCAACAGGAAAAGAATACCATGTGGCATCGAGTATAATTCCAAGATCCGATTATGAAGATGATACTGCAATATATGACATAACAAAGGTGTGGAATGAGGAATCTAGCGATCCGATAACTTATACATATGCTGGTACTCTTTATCCACAGCAACAGTTGCTTAATCAAGTAAGTGGTGCAAAAACACCAAATTCTGGTGCTACTTCCTTAACGGATGCTGACTGTACTGAGTATAGTTGGTATCTTAATAATGCAACTCCTGATGCTGAAGGTAAAATTTATACTCATGGTTTCAAAAAGGCTAATGGCACTATAAAAGATAAGAAGGCAAATAACATTGGTTTGTATGGAATGAGTGGAAATGTCTATCAATGGGTTGATACCACATATAATAGTTTTATGATGAAGCATTCTTGTGGAGCAATAAGTGCAAAGCTTGATTTACTATCCTCTTCGAATGTGACTATTTTAAGTGGAAATAATACGACAAAAACGAATCCACAAAATGGACTACGTCTTGCACGTACCATTGTTTAATAAAAGTTTGATTATACCCCGAAAGGCATCTTTACAAAATGCGACTTTTGGGGTATAATTTAATTTGTGGAAATTTCATCATATCCTCTTACAAAAGACATAGTAAAACTTCTCTTAAAGGACCATACGACAAAGCAAAATCTGTTGTTTGCGACGGATTCTTATGCTTCTTTTGGCTTTAAAGAGACTGATGAAATACCACTTAATGCGGTTTATAATAAGGATAGCGAAATTCCGCCACTCATCAAGTTTCGCTTTGAAAAAGACAAAGAGACTACTAAAAAGCGAGTGAAACAAAAAGGAGAGGTGTTTACTCCTGCCTGGGTGTGCAATGCACAGAACAATTTGGTTGACGATGTTTACCTTGGCAAAAAGGAACAGTTCAACCGCGAGATTGAAGAAAATCACACTTGGATCATTAATAAAAAGAAGGTGAAATTCCCCAAAGGTAAAACTTGGCAAGATTATGTTTTGTCAAACCGCCTTGAAATCACTTGTGGAGAAGCCCCATACCTTGTTAGTCGTTATGATGCACCAACTGGCACTCCGATTGATGTTGAAAATCGCATAGGGCTTTTAGATCGTAAGCTCAGAGTAGTTTCAGAAAATACAAAAAGCAAGGACGATTGGTTCTTTTGGACAGATAAGGCTTACAAGTCAATCTATGGCTATGAATACCAAGGCGATAATGTGTTTTTAGCACGTAAGAATCTGCTATTCACATTTTTTGATTATTACGAGCATAAGTTTAAAGAAGACTTTAGTTTGATATCAAACGATATTGTAAAATCTATTGCAAGGATTATTGTATGGAACATCTTCCAAATGGATGGGCTAAAGTGTGTAATTCCGCTAAGCTGTGAAAAAAATGCAAAACTAAAACAAGAGCCGTCGCTTTTTGACGATGCCGAATTTAAGCAAGTCGTAGTTTGCGAGGGTTGCAAGGATAGGGAGTATATTAAAAACATCCGAAAACATATCGGCACATATGTTAAAATAAAAGACTGGGAGAAAAACAAAATCATACATTTTGTTGATTTAATTCACGATGACGATGAGGAGGTCAAAAATGGAAAATGAAAATCTAGCAAAACTAAAATCACCACTTTCAGAAAAACTCATATATGTTTTTACAATTAATGATGAGACACACCGTGGCACTGTAAAAATAGGAGAGACTACCTTTAATGTGCCATTTGAAGACGAAAGTAGAGGCTTTTCGAATCTTATAGATAACTGTAAGGAACTTAATAATGCTGCGAGAAAACGTATTGATCAGTACACACAAACCGCGGGTATTCCTTATCAGTTGCTATATACGACCCTTGCTATTCGCCTTGATAATAATGGCAACCAAGTTGTTTTTAACGATCACGATGTTCATAAGGTCCTTGAAAGGTCTGGCTTTTCGTGTGTTAATTTTGGTAGCAAAAAGACTAAAAGTGAATGGTTTAAGATAAGCCTAGATATTGCAAAAAATGCAATAAATGCTGTGAAAGAAGGTAGAAACTCATTAAACCCGTCAGAGATTGTCGTAGATGATTTTGAGCATAAACAACCGCGTGATGAGCAACGGGATGCTATAAACAAAGCCAAAAAACATTTTGAATCGAAGAATGGCAAAAAATTCTTATGGAACTGTAAAATGCGTTTTGGAAAGACTTTCTCTGCCCTTACTTTAGTAAAGGAGATGGGGTTAAAGAAAACAATCATCATTACACATCGCCCAAGTGTAGATGCAAGTTGGTACGATGATTTTAATGATGTGTTTCACGGCTCTGATTATGTATATGCTTCTAAAAATAGGGGTGAAAAATTTCCAGTAAAAGACAAGCCGTTTGTATATTTTGCATCGATTCAGGATTTACGTGGTTCAGAAGAAGTTGGTGGTAATTTTAATAAAAATGATGATGTGTTCAGTATTGATTATGACTTAGTGGTGGTTGATGAAGCCCACGAAGGTACGCAGACTGAACTTGGAAAAAGTGTAGTTGATGCTCTTATTAAAGAGAACACAAAATTGCTAGCCCTTTCTGGCACTCCATTTAATCTTCTTGATAGTGGTGAGTATGCTGATGATGAAATTTACACTTGGGATTACATTCAAGAGCAAAAGGCAAAATTAGATTGGGAGAAAAATCGTCCATTTGAACCAAATCCATATGCTTCTCTTCCTCGTCTTAATATTAGAACATACAATATTGGTGAGATGTTTAAAGGTTTTGTCGCTGATGAATTCTTTAACTTTACTGAGTTTTTTAAAGTGGATGATAACGGCAAATTCGTGTATGAATATGATGTTGAACGATTTCTCGATATGCTTACTGAAAACAGTGATACTTCAGGCTATCCTTTTTCTAACGAAACTTATCGAAAACTTTTTGCGCATACTTTTTGGGTGCTTCCTGGAGTCAAAGAGGCTAAAGCGCTTGAAAACTTGCTTAAAAAACACTCAGTTTTTGGAGAAGGTTCAGGATATAAAATTATCAATGTAGCAGGCGATGGTAGCGATGATATCACTACATCTAAAGCATACGAACAAGTGATAGAAGCAATAGATGAAAATCCGTATACTATAACTCTTTCTTGCGGTCGCCTCACAACTGGAGTTACTGTCAAAAAGTGGACTGCCGTTTTTATGCTTTATGGCAACTATTTTACATCGTGTGCCTCTTATATGCAAACTATATTCCGTGTTCAATCGCCAGCCGTTATAGACGGCAAGGTGAAAACAGAATGCTATGTTTTTGATTTTGCACCAGATAGAACCTTAAAAGTGGTATCAGAGGCTGTAAAAAGGTCTAGAAGTCATGTCAAAAATGGGGAAATTACTACCGATGATACAAAAACAGCCTTAGTTGATTTTTTAAACTTTTGTCCAATCATCAGTGAAAATTGCGGAACATTTAAGCCGTATAACGTTCAATCTCTTCTTGAGACATTGAAGAAAGTATATATTGAAAATGTTGTAAAAAATGGATTCGATGATGTCAAAATTTATAGTAATGATTATTTGAGTCACCTTGATAAGGATCAAGTTGAGGCTCTCAATAGAGTGCATAAAATTGTAGGACATACAAAAGCACAGTGTAAAATAAAGGAAATTGAGGTTGCAAATGCAGGCCTCACAACTCCTGAAAAAGATGAACTAAATGCACTTAATGAAAAAGCAAATGGAGAAAAAGGACTATCAGAAGCTGAAAAAAAGAAACAAAAGGATCTTATGGCAAAAGAGGCAAAAGAAGCCTTAAAGCAAAAGAAAAATGCCATAAACATACTTCGCGGTGTATCAATTCGTATTCCGCTTTTAATGTATGGGGCAAAATTAAAAGACACAGAAACGGAAGATGAGGCACTCTCTGTTGAAAATTTCACCTCTCTTGTAGATGATGCTTCTTGGAAAGAATTTATGCCTGATGGATTCACAAAAGAAATGTTTGATAACGACATAAAAAGGGCTTATGATCCTGATGTGTTTCTAGCAGCAAGTAAGAAGATAAGGACTATGGCAAAAAGCCTAGACAACGAGAGTGTAGTAAACCGCATAAAACAACTCTCATACATATTCTCAACCTTTCGCCATCCTGCTAAAGAACCAGTTATCACACCTTGGCGAGTGGTGAATATGCACCTTGGCGATACCTTAGGCGGATGGAATTTCTTTGACGAAAACTACAAAACAGAACTCGAAGATCCCAGATATATTAACATTGAAGATGTTACAGATAGAGTGTTTACATCTGATGCTAAAGTGCTTGAGATAAATTCAAAAACGGGGCTTTATCCTTTGTATATGGCTTATTCCATATTTAGAGAGAGGGCAAAGACAGAGCTTAAAGATAGCACTATGGAGAGTGAAAAAGCATTGTGGAAGAAAGTAGTTGCCGAAAATATTTTTGCACTTTGTAAGAGCAATATGGCAAAAGAAATAACTTATCGCACACTTT
>SAMEA104315433__coassemble_374_pt1 | contig 21959 bp, 22 predicted proteins | sample SAMEA104315433__metabat2_high_PE_016 | metagenome-assembled genome bin SAMEA104315433 (sample SAMEA104315433) | gut metagenome | biome: Monkey gut; feature: monkey-associated habitat; material: faeces | place: China | collected 2013
GCTAAATCCTTGCACTAGAAGACACTCTTTCTTCCACCTATCACTAATGTTTTTATTAGTCAATATTTTGTTTACTTGCAAATACATCAGATTCTGTCGAAGCCAATTTCGACGGAGATCTTGATGAGATTTTAAAACTTGAAATTTGATTTTTTCGCAGAGTTGTACTTTTTTGTACTACTCAAGAAAAATTAAATTAGTTTTGAAATATCGCAAGAGATCCTAGAAAGGGGGGTATAGCTCAGTTGGCTAGAGCATCGGCTTTGCAAGCCGAGGGTCAGGGGTTCGAGTCCCCTTACCTCCAAAAAGAAGAACACGAATGTGTTCTTTTTTTTTATGATGGTAAGGGGACATTAGAAGCCCAGACCTAATTCACGAGCGAAGCGAAGTGGGGGTTCATAAAGTTCGAGTCCCCTTACCTTCAAAAAAAGAGAACTTACTAAAGTTCTTTTTTTTATGTGAGGTGAGGGGACATTAGAAGCCCTGACCTAATTCACGAGCGAAGCGAAGTGGGGGTTCACAAATTCGAGTCCCCTTACCTCCAAAATGAACCGTGGTGTTACTATGGTTCTTTTTTTTATGATAGTGTAAAATTTTCCATTATGTTTTATTGACTATAATGGTAAAATCCATTATACTGTAATTATGGGATACAAAAATATTTTTAAACTAGGATTAGTTTCTCTAATTTTAATCCTTATTGTTGTTACTATGTTTTCTTCTTGTAAAAAGGGAGAGACTAGCAAAGGTAAAAAGGTAAATCTTGTAGTATTTGCAGCTGGAAGTCTTACAGAGGGCTTTAATGAAATTAAAACTCTTTATGAAAAGGAAAATCAAAATGTAAATATTGTCTATAATTTTGATTCATCTGGAACTCTTCGCACACAAATTCTAAATGGTGCAGATGTTGATGTATTCGTTTCTGCAGGACAAAAGCAGATGGATGATATAGACAAAAGCAAGAGTCAGAATGACTACATTTTAGATGGTTCCCGGATAGACTATCTTGAAAACAAAGTTGTACTTTCAGTGCCTGATGATAACAGAAAGAATATAACTTCCTTTGACGATTTAATTTCCAAACTCAATCACGGTGAGATCCTTTTAAGTATTGGTAATACGGATGTTCCTGTCGGTGGCTATACTAAAAAGATTATGGATTATTACAAGGTTGATATTCCTACTCTTGAAAGGAATGCTTCAATCAGTTATGCTTCTAATGTAAAAGAGGTTACAACTCAGGTAAAAGAAGGTATTGTCGATGCTGGCATTATATACGAGACGGATGCAAAAAGTGCAAACCTCAAAATTGTTGATAGTGCAACAAAAGAGATGTGCGGTCAAGTGATTTATCCGTTATGCATTTTAAAGAACTCAAAGAATATTACCGAGGCTGAAAAGTTTGTAGAATATTTAAGATCATCTGTTTCAAAAGATATTCTTGCTAAGATTGGATTTACCGTCATATAATATAGTATGGACTTGTTTCCACTTTACAATTCCCTACGAATCTCTTTAGTAAGCACTGTATTCGTGTTTTTTCTAGGCATTTTTGTTGCAAATTTTGTGCTGAAAATGCCTAAAATTGTAAAGGCTCTAGCGGATGTTGTATTTACCGTGCCTATGGTGCTTCCGCCAACTGTGGTTGGATATCTTCTCCTTTTGGTTATAGGACCTAATAGGGCGGTGGGTTCATTCTTTTTGAATGTGCTTAACATAAAACTCACAATGGGAGTGTATGGCAGTATTCTTGCTTGTGTTTTGGTTACATTTCCACTGATGTACCGCTCTGCACTCTCTGCTTTTGAGGATTTTGATCATAATGTAAGAGAAGCCGCTACGATTTTGGGGATTTCAAAAACTTCGATTTTCTGGCATTTGGTTATACCTTATTCGAAAAACGGACTAATTGCAGGCATTGTTCTTTCATTTTTAAGAGCCGTTGGTGAATACGGTGCTACTAGTATGGTGTCGGGGTATATTCCAGGCAAAACTGCTACGGTATCGACTACAGTTTACCAACTCTGGCAACTTGGAGATGATAGAAATGCTATAAAGTGGGTGATCATAAACCTTGTGATTTCATTTGTAATGTTAATCGCTTTGAATATAATAGGAGGAAAATTTGGAAAAACTAAATGTAAATGATGCAATTGGGAGAACCTTGTTTCACGATGTTACAAAGGCCGCCGATGGATTTAAGGGCTCGCTTTTTAAAAGAGGACATAAAATTTCTAAAGAAGACATACCACTTTTATTAGACATTGGCAAGAAAACAGTCTATGTCGAGGACGAGAGCTCTAAAGATGAAATTCACGAGGACGATGCAGCTTTACACCTTTCTCTTTTGTGTAAATGCGATGGTGCACATTTTACCCCTATAAGCGAAGGCAAAACTGTGCTTGTAGCTGATAGAAAGGGTTACTTTAGGGTAAATGATGTGCTTTTGAGAGAGATAAACAGTATTTATCCAATTACCATTACTACTCTTTCAAGTGATTTTAGGGCAGAAAGTGGGGCTCGTCTTGCATCGATGCGCATTATACCACTCTCTTGTAAAAAAGAAGTGATCGAAAAGGCTGAAAAACTTTGTGAGGGTAAAACCCTTCTTGAATATATCGATTATAAACTTAAGAAGGTTGGGATAATTATTACTGGAAGCGAGGTTTATGAAGGCAGAATCAAGGATAAATTTGAACCACTCCTACGCGAAAAACTCTCATATTTTCCATCGAGCATAGTTGGTGTAAAAATTTCCGATGATAATAAGGATATGATCAAAGAGGCCGCATTTGATTTTATAAACAAAGGGGCTGAATTGCTCTTATTCACAGGTGGAATGAGTGTTGATAGCGACGATGTAACCCCACTTGCGATAAAAGAACTTGGTGCGAATATTATTAGTTATGGTGTACCTGCACAGCCTGGAAATATGACACTTGTAGGGGATAAAGAAAGCCTTCCTATTCTCGGTGTGCCGAGTGCTGCAATCTCGCTTCCTACAACCTTGCTTGATGTATTGCTACCACGAATTTTTGCTGATGTTGAAATAACCAAGGACTATCTTGTAAAACTTGGAAATGGTGGCTTGTGCCAAATGTGTAAGCCTTGTCATTTTCCAAATTGTCAGTTCTGCAGGTAGTTATTAAAAACCATATAATTTTGATATAATATTGATATATGATGAAGGAGAACCTATGCATTACGAAAATAATGAAAATGATGTGAATATACTCTCAAATTATAAGGTTGGAGTGTTGACCGTCTCTGATAAAGGATCTGTAGGTGAGCGAGAAGACACCTCAGGTCCATATCTTGTTACTGAACTTAAAAGTAGAGGCTACAATGTGGTTTATACTAATCTGATAAGTGATGATTTAGACGGTATAAAGAAGGAACTTATCCATTGTGCTGATGAACTCTGTCTGTCTCTCTTGCTTACAACAGGTGGCACTGGACTATCGCTGAGAGATAATACACCTACTGCGACTACAGCAGTTGTTGATAAACTCGCCATTGGGATTAGTGAATATATGCGCTCAGAAGGTTCAAAAATAACTCCATATGCTGCACTTTCAGCAGGTGTATCAGGTGTGAGAGGCAAGACTCTAATAATAAATCTTCCAGGAAGTCTAAAGGCTGTAAAGGAGAATCTCTCATTTATTATAGATCCGATTATACCGCATGCATTGAAGATGATAAACAGCTAGAAGACAGTAAAAGTTTGCAACGGTTGGGGTATGTGGGTTTGGGTTTGTTATAGCAGAAATTGAGAGAAAATACCTGAAATAAAAATGCAAAATCTCCAGTAGGGAATTGTTAATTCGTATAACATCGTTGTAGAGAGCCGTTTTAGCCCTTATATACTTCTTCCACCCAATCTGTGATATTCTTTTCCTCAGTTGAGAATGAGATGCCAACCAAATGAACGGTTTTGCCTTCCTTCATCCATTCTTTGAATTGTTCGTCGTAGCCTTGCTCTTTGATTTGTGAGAGTGCATCTGTAGCGCCTTGATTTAGTTTAAATTCAAACAGATAAATATGTTTGTCGGTTTTAACTAGTGTGTCGATTCTGCCTTTGTTAGTTGCGATTTCAGAATTTATCGTTGCACCAACTGCCATCAGTACGGTGTGGAAGATTGAATGATAGAAGCCTTCGTTTTGATTGCTCTTGTATTCGTGGTATGGAAGAGATGCGAATACTGGTTTAATTTGTTCAATTAAAGTTTTTGTGTCGCCACTTTTAATTGCCAACTTTGTTTTTGTCGGATTGAATATGCTACTCGCTGTATTATCAAGGTAGACTTTTTTTACAAGCAGTTCTGAAAATGCTTCTCTTACTTCACCATTTGGATAATCCAAAAAAAGGGAATCATAGTCAGAATGTTCTGTAATTGTGAGATATCCTGATTGAAAGAGTAGGGCTTTGTATGATTCGAGGTTAATATCCGTTTTAGCCATTTGGATAATATCAAATGTGGTTATGTCATTTGGTGATATCGCTTCTCGTAAGCTATCGTCGATTTGAAAATCAACATTTTTGGCAATATTAGCAAGTAAATTGCTTTGTCCAGATTCTGTCCAGAAGTTGTTGAATTCTTTCCCTTTCTTAAAGAAAAACTTGTTTATTGAGATTGGATTATATACAGTCTCAGTATTTGGATAAAAACAGTAGCCGTCGTATTTGTCCTTAAGTTTTTTCAAGTATTCTGTTTTTGTAAGGTGAGTGGCATTCATACCATCAAGTATAAAATCTTTGAAATTATCTTCTAGTTCTTTTTGTGTATAACCAAACATCGTAGCATAGTCTTCATTCATACTGATGTCGTTTAGGTTATTCATAGACGAGAAGATACTCATATTCGAGTATTTAGTGACACCTGTAATAAAAACAAAGCGAATATAGTCAGGGGAAGCCTTAAGCACTTCAAAAAAACCTCTTAGTAAAACTCTGATTTTCTCTACATCTTCGCTGTAAATATTATCAGATAAAGGTTTATCGTATTCGTCAACTAAAACAACAACAGAGCCAAACTTTTTATAGAGTTCTTGAATGAGAAAAGAGAAAGTGTCTTTTAGTGGTTTCTTGTCTGTTGTTTCAACCTCATAATTTTCCCCAATTTGTACCAATGTAGAAATAAGACTTTGTCGTAGATCTTCAACGGTTGAGTTCTCTATTTTTCCAAAGTCAATGTGTATAACTGGATGCTCTTTAAAATCGTAATCTGTAGTGCCGATATATAGATCCTTAAACAACTCTTTTTTGCCTTGAAACAAAGCTTCGAGAGTGTAAAGAGTAAGGGTCTTTCCAAAGCGTCGTGGGCGAGCTAAAAAGTAGTATCCGCCGTAATCTGAAACAAGTGAGTAAATGTATTTGGTTTTGTCCACATAAAGGGCATTTGTGGTAATAAGTGTCTTAAATGAGGAATTGGATGTTGTCACTCTTTTCATGCCTATTTTACTCCTTGTTTTTAGTCTCTTTTTAAATTATACCGAAAACGACAAAAAAATGCAAATTTAAGGTTTTAAATGCAGTCATCTTTTAAATTCCTTTTAAGCCCCCTTTACAGAGAGAGGCTTTTATTAGAATTAGAACTCAAACTGTGAATGTCTATGAGAATTTTTTTCATATGATATGTGGATGCACTTTAGCGATTTTCTGTAGACAATGTGAAATGAATCTTGCTATTTTTTCGCTGTTAATGTATAATATACCTATGGTTATTTTAGTACTAAATTGTGGCTCATCCTCTGCCAAATACCAAGTATACGACTGGAACAACAAGAAGGTGTTATCTGTCGGTGTAGTAGAGCGTATTGGGCTTGAATATTCAACGATTGAACAGAAGAGCGAAGGGAAACCTACCTACAACGAAAGATTTTCTTCTCCAACTCACAAAGAAGCTATAGAGCTGATTTTGAAGATGATCTGCTCTCCTGAATACGGTGTTATAAAGAATTTGAGCGATATCGGTGCTGTGGGACACAGAGTCCTTCACGGCGGTGAGGTGTTCAAAGAGAGTGCTCTTGTTGACGAGAATACACTTGAAACACTCAAGAGCCTAATTCCGCTCGGTCCTCTTCATATGCCTGCAAATATTATGGGTATTGAGGCTGTTATGGCCTTGCTTCCAGGTGTGCCAAATGCAATAGTTATGGATACAGCTTTCCATCAAACTATGCCTTCTGAAGCTTTTATGTATGCTCTTCCTAAAGAGTGGTATGAAAAGTACAATGTTCGCCGTTATGGCTTTCATGGTACAAGCCATCTCTATTGTTCAAAGCGTGCAAGTGTGTTACTTGGCAAAAAGAGCAAAGACACAAATGTGGTTATTGCACATATCGGAAACGGAGCTTCTGTCTCTGCTGTTAAAAACGGTGTTTGCATAGACACATCTATGGGGCTTACTCCGCTTGAAGGGCTTGTTATGGGCACTCGTTCTGGTGATATGGACCCTGCAATTATGCCTTATATCATGAAGAATACTGGTGTAAGTGCTTCAGAAATGGATACGATTCTTAACAAGAAGAGTGGACTTTTCGGCATTTGTGGACTCACAGATAGACGCGATGTTGAAAATGCAATGAACGAGGGCAATAAGGATGCAGAACTTGCATTTAAGATGGAGGCTCGTCGTATTAAAAAGTATATCGGATCCTATATGTTCCTTCTTGGCAAAGTAGATGCTCTTGTGTTTACAGCAGGCGTTGGAGAATTTGGTTCGACTATGCGAGAATTGGCAACAGCAGGTCTTGAAGAGTTTGGCATAAAGTTAAACAAAAAGGCAAATCGCCTTGCTCGTTCAAGAAACGGTGAGTTTGAAATCAGCAGTAAAGATTCTAAAGTCAAGGTGTTTGTTATTCCAACAGACGAAGAGCTTGTTATTACTGAAGATGCCGTTGCACTTATGAAAGGCAAGTACAAGAATCATATGCAGTTTAAATACTCGTTTGCTTCTCCTTCGTTCGTAAACAAGGCTCGTCAGAGTGGTTTGCACAAGGACATTGAGAAGAATCCTGATTTGAAAAAGATAATCGCAAAAAACTCTTGGAAGTAGAAAAGTGCATTTAGAGCAATTAGAAATAAACGGATTTAAGTCGTTTCGTGATAAAACAGTGGTGTCTTTTTCACCAGGAATTACTGCTCTTGTCGGTCGTAATGGACACGGCAAGAGCAATCTTGTTGATGCAATTCGCTGGGCACTTGGAGCAGGTAGCCGTGCAACAAAAGACCTACGCATAAAAAAGCAACAGGATATAATCTTTGCAGGCACCTACAACGACAAGGGCGAATGTATAAGTCCGCCAAAAGATGTGGCTGAAGTTGCTGTCACCTTTTCAAACGAAGACCATTCCATGAAGGTTGATGCACCAACGGTTGAGATCAGACGCTCGGTTGATAGAAACGGCAACAGCGAGTATTACATAAATCGAAACCGTGTTAAGGCCGAGGATATTCGCTCTCTTCTATACGACACTGGTATTGGTAAGGCTGGTTATTCAATTCTTGAGCAGGGAAAGATTGCAAAACTACTTTCTGATAAGCCAGAGGAGCGTCGCTCTGTGTTTGATGAGGCTGCTGGAATTTCACGCTATAAAAAGGAAATGGAAGAGGCGAGTAAAAATATAAGCGATACAGATGCGAATATCAAACTCGTTGAAATCGATTATAATCGTCTAAAACGCGATACTGAGCGCTTAAGAATCCAAAAAGACAATCTTGTTACATACAAAAAGTTAAAGACTCAATCGTTTGAATTTGCCGTAAAGTCCCGTCTTATAGATTTGAGAGAGGCTGAAAAAAGTAAGAACTCAATCGAAGAGAAGATCAAGAAGGACACTGCCACACTCGAGGGGTTAAAAGAAAAGTTAAAGAAGTGGCAGGGCGAAAATGAAAACAGAAGTTCTGCAATTTCAGAGTTGTATAAAGAAAAGAATGAGATGCTTGTTCAAAGCGGTGCGATTGAAAAGGATATTGCACTTCTTTCGCAGCGTTTTGAAACCCTAAACTTAAACCTCGATGGAATGAAGCGACACCTTGAAGATCTAAATGTGGTTTTTACCGACAGAAAGTCTCGTGAAAAAGAAACAAAAGATTTGCTTAAAGGTGAAAATTCCAAAAAAGAGGAACTCCAGAAGGAACAAAAAAAACTTGTAGCATCTCTTGAAAAGTTGAATAAATCGATTGAAGCCTTGCAGGCAGATGCCGAAAAACTTGAAAAAGATGCAGCCGATAAAGACTTGTACCTTAAAGAGATGCGGGAAAGCCTTGAAGAAAAAATCGCGACCGTTATCGCCTCGCTTTATGAAATTCTTGGCAAAATCAAGAACGGTGATACAGCCTTAACTTCTGATGCTGAAAAACTCCTTAAAACTCTTGAAGGGTACATTGCAGAATACAAAAAGGCTCAAACGGTCTTTGTTGACGAGATGCTCAATAAGAGGCGTTCTGAATTGCAAGAAAAGCGCTCAAAGGCTCTTGAAGAATTAGACAGTGCGAATAAAGCACTCTCTGAACTTAACCTTTCTATTGTCCGCCTTGATGACAGCATAAATAGTTTGACATCTGCTTATAATGCAATGGAAGAGGAGTTAAAAAAGGCTGACGAAGAGATTAAGGCTCTAAAAAAGTCTATGGAGGAGTTGAATGCCTCTATAAAAGCGGTCAAGGACGAGGGCAGTGAAAAGCAAAAAGAACTACAGAAGAGTCAAAAACTTCAAAATGAAATTGATGCTAAAATTCAGAAACTTACCAATCTTGACGATTCTCAAATCACGGCTTACACGGCACGTATCAACGAACTTACCGTTCAAAATGCAAATTTGCAAGGGCGACTTGAAGCTCTTGACGAATCTATAAAGAAGATTCACACAGAGTTCTTTGACGAATACGGCAGAAGCATAAACGAAATGCAAAAGGAAATCGCTCTAAAAGAAACCGACACGAAAGATTTTGTTCGCTCATCGCTTTCGAAAATTATGGCTCGTATGAAAGAGTGTGGAAACATCAACGAATATGCTGAAGACGAGTGGAAAGATAAGAACGAGCAGTATACTCTTGTGAAGAACCAGCTTGAAGATCTACAAAAGGCAAAGGCTGATTCAAAGCAGGTGTACGATGAAATCTGTGTGCGTTCGTGTGAGCAATTCTTACAGACTTTCGAAAAGATACAAGAGAGTTTTGACGACACATTCAAGGTGATGTTTGGCGGTGGAAATGCCTCTCTTGAACTTCAATACCCTGAAGGAGAAGAAGCAGATCCGCTCACTTGTGGTGTGGACATCAAGGTTCAACCGCCTGGAAAAACAATGCGCCTTTTAGGGCTTTCTGGTGGAGAGGCTGATAAGGTTGCTGCCGTGTTGCTCTTTGCTATTTATAGGGTAAAAAGTACTCCGTTTTGTATTCTTGATGAGATTGACCATGCTTGGGACTCTCACAATATTTCTGCATTCCTTGAGATGCTACGCCACTTTACTGATAAGATTCAGTTCTTGATTGTGACTCATAGCACTCAAACAGCTCGTGGTGTTGATCGTTTGCTTGCTATCACTCAGGAAGAAGATGGCATTTCAAAAACCTTCGACTATACATATCATAAGGATGCTGTTGATAGAGTACTCAAAAGCGAAGGTAAAGGAATAAGACTAAAGGGGTAAACATGTTTGACAATACTAGTAAGCGCATAGCAGGCATCTTTAAGAAAATCTCTGGCAATTCCAAAATAACTGAAAAGAATGTGGAAGAAGCCGTTGAAGAGATTAAAAATGCTCTCATTGATGCCGATGTTAATTTGAGAGTGGTGCGACGTTTTGTAAATTCCACACTTGAGGAAGCAAAGGGCGAGAAGGTTTTAAAAAGTGTAAACCCAGGTGAGCAATTTGTTAAGATCGTCTACGATAAAATCGTCTCTCTCTTAAAGGGAAGCGAAAGCACAGAGTTAGAGTTGAAAGGTCCTGATGTAGTTACTCCGATTGTACTTATGGGTCTTCAGGGAAACGGTAAAACAACCACCGCAGGAAAACTTGCATTCTACCTTGCTAAAAAAGGTCGTCGTCCACTTCTTGTAGCCTGCGACCTAAAAAGAGCCGCCGCGGTTGAACAACTTGAAATAGTTGGTAAAAATGCTGGAGTTGAAGTTTTTAAAATCGATGGCGAAACTAGTGTAAACAAGGTAGCAAACGAAGCTCTTTCTTATGCAAAAAAGAATCAATTTGACACACTGATTATCGATACGGCAGGTCGTCTTTCAATCGACGAAGAACTGATGAATGAACTTCAAGGGCTTACAAATCTTGTCAACCCTGTTGAAAAACTTTTTGTAATCGATGCATCGATGGGGCAAGAAGCTGCAACAATCTCTAAGGAGTTCAACGAAAAGGTTGGTATAACAGGTGTTATACTTACGAAGTTTGATTCGGACACTCGAGGAGGTGCAGCCCTTTCAATTGCTTCTGTTGTCGGACGGCCAATCAAGTTTGTAGGAAACGGCGAGAAAAAAGAAGATCTTGATGTATTTTATCCTGAACGCACCGCATCGAGAATCCTTGGAATGGGCGATGTCGTCAGCCTTGTTGAAAAAGCAGAGAGCCTAGTTTCTGAAGAAGAAGCAGAGAAACTTGAAGAAGCGATGAAGAAAGGCAATTTTACCATTGCTGATTATCTAATGCAACTTGAGCAACTCTCCAAAATGGGCGGAGTGAAGAAATTTATGTCCCTTCTCCCTGAAATGGGTGGGAATATCGACACCGACACTCTTGAAAATGAGACAATGAAAAAGGAAAAGGCGATGATCCAATCTATGACGAAAAAGGAGCGAGAGAACTTCCGTCTCATCGGTCCTCCACGCCGCAAGCGCATAGCAAAAGGTTCAGGAGTGAGTGTGGGCGATGTAGACAGATTCTTGCGAAAATTCGAAAAAATCCGCCTTACAATGAAAAAAGTGACAAAAAATAAAAAATTACAGGCTGCAATGCTTGAAAAATTTGGCACTTTAGGGTAATAATATAAGTAGTTCAAAATCGCACTTCTTAAAATGAGGTGCAAAAGGAGATTCAAATGGTGAGCATGAGGCTCAAGAGAATGGGACAAAAAGAACGCCCATATTACAGAATTATCGTATCCGACTCACGACTTTCTCGTACGGCTGCTGTAATTGAAGAACTTGGTACATATCATCCTGTTGAAAAGGAAAACCAGGTGTCGCTTAAGGAAGACAGAATTAGAGAGTGGCTCAAGAATGGAGCTAAACCTTCTGCTACAGTTAAAAGCATTCTAAACAAGAATGGAATTCAGGTAGAGAGGTAAAAATGGAAAAAGAACTTATTGAATTTCTTGCAAAGAAGCTTGTAGATAATCCTGATGCTGTCGATGTAAATGTAATCGAGGGCGAAAAGTCAGTGGTTATTGAACTTCGCACTGCACCAGAGGATATTGGTAAGGTAATCGGCAAGCAGGGTCGTATAGCAAAGGCTATTCGCACATTACTTGGTGCTGTTTCTGTTAAGTCAGGAAAACATTCCGTATTGGAGATTATCGACTGAAAGAGAGGCTGTTAACGGCTAATCTTCTCTCGCCATATGGCCTTGATGGGTTCATCAAGGCTCTGTTTTTTAGTGGAAAAACAGAGCATATCAAGAAAGGCGATGAACTCTCTCTTGTGCTACAGAGTGGAAACGATGTGAATCTAGTCGTAGAATCTATAAAAGAGGCTACAAACCCAAAGTTCAATGCTTATATTCGCTTTGTCGGCTACGATGTGAAAGAAAAAGCGAGTAGTCTTTCAAATGCGAAAATCTACATCGAACGTTCAAAAGCACATCCCTTGAGTGAGGGCGAGGTGTACACTTCGGATCTTCAAGATATGGCTGTGATCTTTGACGGAAAAACGGTAGGCACGGTTGATAGCATAATCGAGATGTCAAACGGTGTGCTTTTAGAAGTACGACGTCTTGATGGAAAGAAGTATCTTCTTCCGTATAAGGATGTTTTTGTTGGCACTGTAGACATCGCGAATAGCACACTTGAACTCAAGAACAGAGAGTTGCTAGAATTATGAAGATAACGATACTGACTCTCTTCCCAGAGGTGCTTAAAGGTTTTTTTGAAACTAGCATTCCCTCTATTGCCATTTCGAAGGGCTTGTTGCAGGTTGAGTTTGTCAACTATCGCGATTATGCTTTAGACAAGCATCACAAGTGCGATGATGAGCCTTATGGAGGAGGAGCAGGAATGGTGCTTAAGCCAGAGCCGTTGTTTCGTGCCTTGAATGCAATCGGTGCAAAGGAAAAGCGAGTCGTTTATCCAACTCCATCAGGGAAAGTTTTTACCGAAGATATTGCTAAAGAACTTTCGCTTGAAAAAGAACTGGTTTTTATTGCAGGTCATTACGAAGGGATGGATCAAAGGGTGATTGATGAATTTGTCACAGATGAATTCACAATTGGTGACTATGTTTTATCCTCAGGCGAGACTGCAATACTTGTGATGGTCGATGCGATTTACCGCTTGATAGATGGTGTAATTACGAAGGAAAGCCTTGACGAAGAGAGTTTTACAAATGGTCTTTTAGAGTATCCACAGTACACTCGTCCTGCAGTTTTTGAGGGCAAAGAGGTGCCAGAAGTGCTACTTTCAGGCAATCATAAACAAATTTATGAGTGGAGATTGCAAAAAAGACTTGAAAAAACACTCAAAAATCGTGTAGACTTAATAGATAGAATGTCTTTAAAGGAAAAAAAGGAATATGGACTATATAAAGAAAATTGAAAACGAGCAGATTAATGATGCAAAAGAGACTTTCTCTGTAGGAGACACTGTAAAAGTGTACTTCAAGATTGTTGAAGGAGCAACAGAGCGAATACAGGTGTTCGAAGGCACTGTAATCGCAAAGAATAATTCAGGCGTAAGACGCACCTTTACTGTCAGAAAGATTTCTTACGGTGTTGGTGTTGAGAGAATTTTCCCACTTCAGAGCCCTCGTGTTGAGAAGGTAGAAGTAACTCGCTACGGAAAGGTGAGAAGAGCAAAACTTTACTACCTACGCGACAAAGTCGGTAAGGCTGCTAAAGTTAAGGAAAAGATTCTTAAGAGTGAGAAAGCCTAACAATAGACAGATTGGAAAAGCGGGAGAGGAGAGAGCCGCGATGTATCTTTCCTCTCAAGGGCTTATCCCTATTGCTACAAATTATATGCCAACAGCCTCTTACGAAGCCGATATTATCGCATATGACAGGGGTACATTAGTTGGTATAGAGGTTAAGTCTCTTCAGAGCCTTGCTTGGAGTGAAGAGGATATCGCTAAAAGGGTAAACTCAAGAAAGCGAAACAAGGTTAAAAAAGCGGTGTATTCGTTCGCAACAAAGAGCCTTGTACCTTTCACATCGCTTCGCCTTGATGTTATGTCGCTCACATCAGACAAGATTATACACTATAAGGGTGTAGAGGGTTAATGATTAAAAGATATGCAAGAAATCACAAGTCTAAAAAAGTCTCGTCTGGAATCAAGAGTTCAGATCTTGCCTTTACTCCGTATACTCTTCGTCGGAGGGTACATTTAAAGAACACATATCAAGGGGAAAAGGATAAGAGAATAGTAGAACCCTATCCTGTTTGTGCCTACTGTGGAAAGAAGATTTTGCATATTGTAGAGGCTTTTAAAATAAACGATGGCTATGTTCATTTTGACTGTGCTCTTAACAAAGCTAAAGATAAAATGAAAGAGGTTGACGGCGATAAGGTCTCGTATATTGGCTCTGGTAAATTTGCAAAGATAGAACGTGTTGAAAACAAGGCGGTGGAATCTCAAAACTCTAATGCACAAAAAAATCGCCAACGCTTTGAATTTAAAATCGACGGTGAGTATCAGATTGAGGATAAGGCGAACTTTGAAAAAATCTGCTTACTTGTAGAAGGATCGAAGAAATGAACAAAACTGTGATGATCACAGGCTCTTTTGATCCACCTACTAATGGTCATATCAATCTTATTGAAAGAACTTCGTCGCTTTTTAGCGATGTTGTGGTTGTGATTGCAGATAATCTTAAAAAAAATTACTTGTTTTCCATAGAAGAACGCTTGTCTCTTTTAAAGGAATGTGTAAAAGCCTATCCTAATGTACGAGTCGATGTCACTCATACCTTGGTTGCAGAATATGCTAAATTGCACGGTATAAACACAATAGTTCGTGGAGTAAGAAATGCAAGTGATTACAGTTATGAGGCAGAACTTGCCCTTACAAACCATATGCTTAATGAAAATTTAGACACACTTTTTCTTCCCGCCTTTGAAAAGTATAGGGGCTTACGCTCATCAGGTGTGAGAGAACTTGCTCATTACGGAGTCGATGTATCACTTTTTGTCCCTGATGTTGTGAAAAAAGCCTTGCTTTCAAAAAAGGCATAACCTAAAAATTTTAGTGATTTTATTGTAATTTTGTTAAAAATTCTTGCATTTATCATAAAAATAATATATAATCTTATAAAGACTGTATGGGTTTACTCGTATAACAGTCGCTTTTGCTATGCTAGATGACAAGTTCACAAATAACAAGGGTCTCTCTAGAGAGGAAATGCTTCGCCTCGCTCATTTGAGTGCAAACAATGTTGATGCTATCGCAGGCAAGTTGCATTCTATTGAAGAGGAGTTGCAGTATCAGCGCGAGTTGCTCGAAAGTCTAAACAATGCTAAAGATCGCCCTGTAGGTGATGTTAAAACTTACGGTCAGAAGATTAGGGCGGTTAGAATCGAAGTTACACGGCTTGAAGAGGAATTCAATAAGTTGTACAAAGAAGCATTGGAGCGTGAAAAAGAATGCGATGCTATCGAAGAGGTTGCAAAGTATCTCGGTGTACACGAAAGTTACCGAGAGGAACCACGCCTTGCTCCAAAAGATGACTTTGTTGATGACTTATACACAGCACTTAGTTCCTTGTCTTACGATCAAGTATTACCACTTATATCTGATGTACTAGGTGCAGAGAAACTCTCTGAGCGACCACATTCGTTCTATGTAGATGCCGACAATCACTTTAATACAGCAAAAGATAACGGCGAGTACTTTACCAAAGCACAGTTAGTTGAAAAGCTTAAAGCATCCTCAAATGCGACAGATAGTCTTTTAAGACAGCTTCGAGAAATTGAAGGCGATTTAAATCGTCAAAAAGAGTTGCTTTCCTATTTAGATAGAGCCGATGGTGTTGATGAAAAGAATGTGATGTTCTATGACGAGGCGAGAAAGCAGGTTGAGAACAACATCAAGACTCTTGAAGATGAAGCAAAGTCTTTTTCTGATAAAATCAAGACTATAGAGAGACAACTTGATATTTATGCCTCTGTTGCCTCGTGGCTTGGTAATAACGAAAATTTCCGTGAAGAGAAGCGCATTTCTAGTCCGAATACTGATATTGATGATGAGGTTACTAACCTCAAAATGCGAATTGTACTATCTGATGATGAGTTTGCTACTGTCAGTGGTATAAATGAAGCGGATAGAATTTATGAAGAAGACGATTATGGTAAAATTTCGTTACCAGAGTTCTTTGCTCGCATAAAAGAAATAGCTAAAACAGCTGATGTTTATGCAAAGAAGATTCACGATATTGAAAATGAGATCGCGAGAGACAAAGAGATTCTTGAATACCTTAATAATGCTGCTAACATCACACCTGAAAATATAGAAGAGTATGATAGGCTACAGCACGAGATCCCAGAGAAGATCAAGCAACTTACTTGGCAACTCGAGCAACTTCGACCTCGTGCGATCAAGGCAGAATTCGATGCTGATGTATATGAAAAGGTAGCTCGCTGGCTTGGCGATGACACTGTCTATCGTAAGGAAAAGCGAATTGCTGAGGTTGGCGACATCGACGAGGCTGTAAGAGCCTTGAAGAAACGAATTCGCCAAGATGGTTACCTGTATAAAGGTAGCCTAGAGGACTACAAGAAAGGTTATCTTGACGGCTACGGTGATGCAAAGACTTCGTCATCTGGCTCACTTGTTGTAAAAGAAGAGGCAAAGTCTGAAAGTACACTCTCATCTTTCTCACTTCCTGATGAAGTGAAGGTAGTTCCAGAAATTGTCGAAAAAGAAGTAGTAGTAAAGAAGAAGAGTCCACTGTGGATCGTGTTGACTTTCCTATTCCTTGCACTTCTTGGCGGTTCGATTGGTTACTATCAGGGCTATGTTGTGAAAAACTACAATACAGAAGTGGATAGCCTTAATTCTGATATCGATGCACTTAATACTAATATTGACTCGCTCAATTCGAATATAGATTCTCTTAATAATACTGTGGATTCTCTAAATAAGGATGTTGACACAAGAGACACACGAATTGATGAACTTGGTAGGGATATTGAAGGCTTGAATAGCAATATTGATGATCTTACAAGAAAGAATACGGACCTTCAGACGGAGCGCGATATGCTTCTTGGTGATCTTGACAAAGAAGGCTCTGCTAATTCAGAACTTCTTAAGAGTATTGCAGAAATTCGCGAAGCCTTGGCTGTTAATGGAGATGAAAGTGTATCACTCTCTGAACTTATTAGAAGGGCAGGTGAACTTGCTGCAGCTGAAGGTAAAACGTCCGAATCTAGTGGTGAAGGCTCTATTATTGCTTCTAGCGGTAGTGATACATCAAGCGAGACGGAAGCGGAGGAAGAGAATATCTGGGCAATTCGCAATTCAATAGGTCTCTCGTTTGCTCCTTACGGACTTACAAGTTATTCTAACTTAACATTGAATAGGAACTTGCTTGGAACCTATGGATTTGGAGCAACTCTAGACTACAGGATGAACTTTAAGTATATGTTTGTTGGACTTGAGGTTAATGGTTCCTGGTTTACAGGCTCTATTCCATTCTCGTCTATCTCTGCATTCCTCAAGTTCGGTGGAATTATACCTCTTGGCAATGTGTTTAGCATTGAGCCTTATATCGGTGCTGGCGTTAACTTTGCATCAAGTTATGGAATGGCTGCTGGCTTTGGATTTATGGGCGGAGTTGACCTTGCCTTCAAGGTTCACAACAATATATCGCTCTCGCTCGGAGCAGTCGTTCGCGGAGGATACGGCTACAACTCTTATAATGATAAGGTGTTGTCTGTTGACTTCCATGTTCCTAAACTTACTCTCAACGTGTTATTCTAAAGGAAGACTGTGGCGAAAAAGCAAGTAAATAAAACGGTTGTTTTTGGGGTGTCAGCCCTATTCTTGTTATTGTTATTTCTGTTTCTCTTTGGTGCACATTCGCTTCGTAAGACACGAAGTGTGCTAGAGGAGAATGCTTCTCTTGAGCGGGAAATTGCAGATCTCTCTTATGAAAATGCGACGATTGGCAATTCATCTACTGGTAGTGATTATTTTAACGACAATGACGAGTTTACCGTTGTAAACGATGATGCAGTGTACGAGCCAACAGGCTTTGAACTTCTTGGCAAGGTGCCTTATGCTTATAAGTGGCTAGTTGTGTTTGCCTTTACCGCACTTGCTGTGTTTGTGATTTTATTGTTGGAGTTTTTAAAGAAGTTTCGCCTTAATAGAAAAGAGCAACAAATTATATCTGGTGCGGATGAAAATGAGGTAGATGCAGAACCAGATTATATGGAAAAGTGTGTTGACCTCTCAACTCGCTCTGGCATAAATAGATTGTGCGATACTATCTCAACAGGTGGAATTGCAATTTTGCCTTGCGATACAGTGTATGGCATTTGTGCACTTGTGAATGATGTTACTCGTGACAGAATCAATGAGATCAAGCATCGTGACCCTAACAAGAACTATATAATCCTTGCTACTCTCGAAAAGGCTCACAACCTTCTTGGTAAAAACCTAGTTAATGAGTTGTATTCGCTCTGGCCATCTCCAATCACTTTCATAGCTCTTCTTGCAGACGGTAGTGAGAAGGTTGCGATTAGGGTGCCATCCGATCCTCTTTTAAATAGGATTTTGTCACAAACTGGGGCTATTTATTCAACAAGTGTGAATTTTTCTGGCGAGGCTCCGCTAAACGATATTGACGAAATTGCTAGAGCCTTTCACGATAAAGTTGACATAATAGGCTATGTTGATGGGCGGACTTTTTCTCATCCTTCTACGATCCTTGATGCTAGTGTATTTCCGTTTAAAATTGTACGTGAAGGGGCATATCCTGTATCAGAACTTAAAAATAGATTTCAGATACAAGACGAAATCTAAAAATATGTGTTTTATGAGTTGATTTTTTTCACAGTTTTGCTTTACAATATCTATAAATGGCAAATACTTCACTCTTAGGTCAAGAACTGTCTCCTTTAGTTACTTCTCAGAGTTTAAAAATGCAAAGGGAAGGGCAAAGGTCTAAGTATTATTGTTCTTGTTTCACTCGTTTGCCAAAATTTAAGACTTATCCTACACCGCTACGTACAGAAGGCATTATCGATACAGAGAAGATCATAAATGTCCCATATTTTGCTAGGTATCAAGGAAAGACACAGGTTTATTCGCTTTACAAAAATGATGATATATCCCGCCGTGCTTTGCATGTGACACTTGTCTCTCGCATCGCCCGTGATATAGGAACGGCACTTTGTATCAACAACGACTTAATAGAGGCGATTGCACTAGGTCATGATCTGGGGCATACTCCATTTGGTCATCTTGGAGAGAGTATTCTAGACCGAATTTATTACGAAAGTGTTGGGCTTCATTTTATGCATAATGTGCAGAGTGTGCGAGTGCTTTATAATATTTGCCCAGTTGGAGTTAGCCTTGAAACCTTAGTAGGAATTCTTTGCCATAATGGCGAACTTGCAGTAAAGGGCATTACCCCAACTCGCGAAAAAAACAAAAACGGTATTGAATCGTTTGAACATCTTGATAGTGTGATTAGCAAAGGTCTAGAAAAAGGTCCTGACTATATCAAAAACTTTGTTCCATCTACTCATGAGGGAGCGGTTGTGCGATTTTCTGATATGATCGCATATATTGGTAAAGATCGAACCGACACTTATAGGGTTGCACGAGAAAATATAGACAATGCTGATCTTACCTATATTTCGAATGCTAAAATCATCCAAGAGTTGAGTGAGGATTTAGTCGAAAATAGTTTTGAAAAACCGTCGGTTTCTTTTTCAGAGCTTGGGTTCGCATCACTAAAAAAACTGAAAGGCGAAAATACAGATCTTTACATTGCATCTGATACTAAAAATCAATTCGGTACGAAGAAAGGCGGAGACTTATACGAAGCCTTTCTAAAACTCTTCAAGATTTTCTTTGAAGATCTGAAAAAGGAAAGGCGAGATTCCCTAATTTATAGGCATCACATCGATTATATCAAGGGCTATCAGAAAAAAGAAAAGCAACAAGAATACGAAAAGATCTATTTTAAAGATAGGGGCGATAGGACTCTTGCGACTATAGTTGTTGACTATCTGCAGAGTATGACGGACGATTATTTCTATTCGCTTGTTTCGCTTTTATGTCCAGAATATAAATTTGAATACATAGACTACTTTGATGAAAACGACAAGAGTCAAAGCGAGAGCAAAAAGGAGAAAATATGAGCATAGTTAAGCCACAGAAGTTGGGAGTTATTGCAGGGCCTGGAAGTGAGTATTTTACTCGCAAAATAGTTGGACACTTGCACGATTTGTACGACGAGAGAAACGAAAAGTTAGTGTCGTCTCTTTCTAGTCGTTACAATATGAGTGCAAATGATGTGATAAAACAAGTTGCATTTTGCGAAGATATTGTAAGTGCAGAAATCCCATCATCAAAGAGCGATGTTGGCTTGCATCTTCCAAATTTTATGGTGGATGTTAAATACACTCGTTTTAAAAACGGCGAGGTGAAAACCGAGATTCTCTCTCCTGTTCGTGGTCTTTCTATATATATTGTCTATGATGTTTCAGTCAACAACGAGATTCAAGTCGGCGACACTCGCTTTACTCCGACGGTAAACGACCATGTTATGTTCCTATTTACTCTTGTTCAAGCTGTGCTTATGTCTGGGGCTAGTTCTGTGACGCTTGTTCTTCCAACTTATCCGTATGCCAGGCAGCACAAGAAAAGCACTCGCGAAGATTTGACTGCGGCGCTTGTCGGTCGTATGCTTGAAAATCTAGGAGTTAGCCGAATTATAACCCTTGACATTCACTCAAGAGAGATCGAAAATGCCTTTTCATCCTTGCATCTTGAAAATCTACATGCCTCATATGAATGTATCCGTGCATTAGATAAGGTGATTGACATCTCATCTCCAAATATGGTTGTCGTTGCACCAGACACAGGTGCGGTCGCTCGCAATAAGTTCTATGCTAATGCTCTACATTGCCCCTTGGCTATGTTGTACAAGGAGAGGGACTATTCTATAGTTTCAAAGGATGCAAAGCACTCCAACATCAAGAGTATAACCTTGCTCGGCGATGTAAAAGACAAGGATGTAATTATCGCAGACGATATGATTGCAACTGGTGGCACTCTTATCACAGCAATGCGAGAATTAAAGAAGCTTGGTGCAAAAACGATCACTTCCATTGTTTCATTGCCGTTCTTCAACGGAAGTGCCCCTGAAGACTTTGATGCTGCACATAAGGAAGGGGTGTTTCATCGCATAATTGGTACAAATGCGGTTTTCCAAACATCTAGACTTTTGGATAAAAAGTGGTTTGTGCAAGCGGATATTTCTGAACTTTTCGCTCGTGTTATAATGCGTTTACATCATGGTCGTTCTATTTCGCCACTTCTTGATAATCGCTCGTTCGTTCAGGATCTTATAAATGCAAAGCAGAACACCAAATAGAATAACACTCTACTATTTGTAGAGTGTAGAATTCTCGTCCGTAGAATAAAAAATATTTACTCTATTCTACAAAAATTATAGATTTTTAGTTAGGAGATTGAAATGGTTACTGAAATTAAATCTTCAGAGTTTGAAGATAAGGTTACAAAATCAAAAGGCACAGTTGTGGTTGATTTCTTCGCCACTTGGTGTGCTCCTTGTAGGATGCTTGGAAAAGTCGTTGATGCTCTTAGTGACGAACTTACAGATGTGGCTTTTTACAAGGTTAATGTAGATGAAAGTTCTGCTCTTGCTGCTTCTTTTGGCATAGAGAGTATACCTGTGCTTATCATATTTAAAGATGGAGTTAAGGCTCATCAGGTTGTAGGCTTTCAAGATGCGGATAGCATTAAAAAACTAATAGGTTAAGGAAACAAACATAGAGATATGAAAAAACATATAATTGCTCTTCTTTTTATTTCAAGTATTGTAGGGAGTGTTTTTGCATCGATCACCCTTCCAGCCACTGGAATTGTTATTCCAAATGGTCCCGAGGGTGGAAAGTGGATCGTTGATGATCGCACTGAATTTACAAAACAAAAGGGTATGGGACTTATCGATGTTCCACACGATATTATAAACAACTGTTATCTTACTCCGCTTGATGCCGATTATAGTGGCGAGGGTCAACTATTTATGCTTTTGAACGAATGTACAGGTATGGACTTTGCCTTTCAGTGGAGTGTAGTTCGCATTCTCACCGTTAAGGAAACCCGCAATGAGATGAAGCGCTTCTATAATATGCGTCTTGAGGCAGTGAACGGCAAGAACCTTAAAATTCTAAAAGAGGACGGCGATAACAAAAAGGCTGAGTTTTATTTTAGGTATACTTGGCAAACAGAAGATGGTCAAAGGGTAGACGGATATACTGCAGGTATCTACTATAACAGAGAGACACTCATAACACTTACTCTTGAGTGGAGAGACAACGTTGGGAAGCAAAAGGCTCTTGAAGCTTTTCAAAGTCTCAAGAGTGCCGTTGGCTTAACCTATAATATTGAAATCTAATTTCAATATTATATAGGTAAGCCTGCAAGAGAGTCCCTAGGATCTTGGGCGATATTTGAAAAGTCAGCACGGATGCGCTAGAATGTACAAAAAGTACACCCGTCGCTAGCATCCGTGCTTCAACTTTCCAAATCTCA
>SAMEA104315433__coassemble_375_pt1 | contig 21941 bp, 22 predicted proteins | sample SAMEA104315433__metabat2_high_PE_016 | metagenome-assembled genome bin SAMEA104315433 (sample SAMEA104315433) | gut metagenome | biome: Monkey gut; feature: monkey-associated habitat; material: faeces | place: China | collected 2013
ATGTCGCAGTGTGTCCTATTTGTTTATGAGTTTTTTACAGATCTGCCCAATCATTGGGTTATAATTTTCGAATCAGAATAGATATTTTCAAATTTTTGAACAGCAGATTCGCCTTTTATAAAAGTCGCAGTCGCCCAAACATCGGCGACTTCTGCAGAAGCAGAAATTATAGTTATGCTGTCATAGATAATTTCGGCAGGGTATCCTGTTTGTGGGTCGATGATGTGATGGTAACGATGCCCATTCTCTTCAAAAAAACGCTCGTAAGCACCAGAAGTTATAACAGCCTCGTTCTGTACAGTTTCTATTATATCGTATACACCTCGCTTCTCATACGGCTTTTGAATAGCAACATTATAATCTCTGTCTCCAAAGACAAAAACATTGCCACCAAAGTTCATAACCCCCTGTTTCACTCCGTCCTTTTGAAATTGCTTGTAAAGCTCATCAGAGACATACCCCTTTGCTATACCGCCGAGGTCTAACCCCATACCTGCTTTTTTTAGAAAAACAGAATGTTCCTCATCGTTTAAAACTATATCATCAATGTTCGTAAGTAAAAGTGCCTCTTTTATTTCATCGTCGCTTGGCACTCTGTAATCTCCGCTGTCAAAACCCCATAGTTTCACAACAGGCAATATTAGTGGATTGAAGGCCCCATCAGTCTCGTAATAAAAATTAATGGCATCTTTTATCAGAAAATACACATCTTCTGAAACTCTAACTGCCTTTATCCCTGCATTTCGATTTATAGAAGAAATCTCGCTATTTTCCTTTCGGTATGAAAGTTTATCGTCTTCTTTATAGACAAAGTCAACATATTTTTGAAGTTTAGAACTGTTTTCAGATATAGAAATCTTGCAGTTAGTACCAAGAGCGATAAAAGAGACTGTTGAATTATTTTTACTGCAAGATGTAAAAGACAAAAGGCTGAGAGAGAGAAAGAGCAAAATAAGGCTCTTTACCCTCCCCCATCTTTTATTATTCGTTGTACTTCGGAGCATTCTTGTCGCTAACTGTGCTTAGGAAATCCCTAATCATATTCGATGTAGCACTCTTTCTGTACTCAGGCATAGCACGAGGAGTGAGAAGTGCATCAAAACCCGATACCACAGTTTCAGCATTTTCAAGAATCTCACTTCGCTTCTTCCCAATGAGAATCTTTTCAACATCGCGAGAACGATTGGTTTTTACACCACAGGCCGTAGTTGCAAGCCTAAAATCACTCACTCTGTCATTATCATCAAATTTAATTGCTGATGTAAATGTGAGTTTTGAAATTGCATTTGCACGTCGGCGTCCAATCTTATGATAGAAGAAATTGTCAAAATCATCATCAGAATATGGAATGATAATGTGTGTAATAATTTCATCATCACGAAGATCAACCTTCTTAAGAGCAAGTACAAACTCTTCGATTGGCACTTCTCGCATTCCATAAACAGATCTCACCCTAACTCTTGCATCAAGAAGATACAAAGGTCCTGGTGTGTCGCCTTTTGGAGATGCATTAGCCACATTGCCACCGATGGTTGCACTGTTTCTAAGACCAATTGCTCCCATTTTTCCTGCAGCCTGACGAAGAATCCAAGGCACAAGTTCTGATGAGGCAATCTCGCGAGATACAGTGCAAGCACCGATCTCAAGTTCGCCATCCTCGTTCTTCTTAATGCCAGTAAGCTCAGGAAGCGAGCGGATTATCATCACATCTTTTGAAAATTCTGGAGTGATGCCAATACCTCTAAATGCACTTACCATAAGGTCAGAACCGCCTGCAAGGATAATCGGCGAACCAGCTTTTCTAATCTGTAATGCCTCTTTAAGTGTAGACGGTGTATAACAGTTTACCATATTTCCCTCCTTGCGCGTTCTGCTGCTACCATCATACTCTTTACGATTAAGTCGTAGCCTGTGCATCTGCAGATATTACCACTTATAGCCACTCGGCAATCCTCTTCACTCGGATTGTGGTTGTACATAAGCAAATAATAGGTTGCAATCACCATTCCTGGAATACAAAAACCACACTGCACTGCTCCGCCATCTGCATAAGATGATGTAATTATCTTACCAAGCGGAAGAGTATTGATGCCTTCAAGGGTTAGCACTTCTTTATTCTCAACACTAGCAATTGGAATAAGACAAGATGTGACCATATGTCCATCAAATATTACACTACAAGCACCGCATTCACCCTCAGAGCAACCTTCTTTTACAGAAGTCATTTTAAAATGCTCACGAAGCACATCAAGCAAACGGTTAAGTGGGTTTGTTGTCACTTCAACATTCTGTCCATTTAATTTAAAATGTATTGTCTTATCCATTATTTATCCCTCTTAAGGAGTGTGCTTGCACCCTTTCTAATATATTCGTTTACAGTTTCAGACGGCACTGGAATTGCTCTGATGTCTTTGCCGATAGCACGGGAAAGTGCATCAATATAGGCCGCACTCGCTCCGTTGAACACTAATTCTCCCATTCCTTTTGCGCCGTATGGACCCCATTCATATGGTGAATTTGCAAAGAACACTTGTTGCTCTGGAAGATCCATACTTGTTGGGACGATGTAATCACTCATCGACTTTTCCTTGAACTTACCGCCGATATTCTGCATAAGTTCAGTTGAAGCCCAACCAATGCTTTGAGCAATACCACCGTTCACCTGACCGTGAACTATACGGCGATCGATACAATTCCCTACATCGTGAGAAGACCAAATTCCTTTTATCTCAACCTCATTTGTTCGCTTGTCAACTTCAACTTCAACAACACAAGCACCCCAGCCATAGCCAAGATATGCATATCCTTGGAATGTAGACTGATCCCACGGGAAGCCCTCAGGATGCTGATATTGCTTTTCAACACTAAATGTTTCTGCCTCGTTCCATCGCTCTTTCATCTCTTTTGCAGCTAACTCTACCAAGTACCCTGGCACCATAGTAGAACGCGAAGCGGCAGTTGGCCCTGAGTCTGGCACTCTACTTGTATCTGGTTCTTTAAACATCACCTTGTTCATAGGAAGACCGAGAGTGATGGCAGCAATCTTACGAAGAGCAGTGTTGATACCCTGCCCCATTTCGGTTTGACCGCAAAGTACTTCAACAGTACCGTCTTGATGTTTTGTTAGGCGAACTTTACCCTTGATGATCGCACTTTCACCGTTTCCTGTAAAAGCTCCACCGTGGTTGTAGAATGCAATGCCTATGCCTTTATATGAGCCATAGCCGTATTCCTTTGCCTTTCTATAATAGTCAGAAGCCTTTGTTAGCTGTTCAATCATTGTCGGAAGTTGTACTTCTTCAACAACTTTACCATTTGTAACTGTGGTATCGCCCTGTTTTATAAGGTATCGCTTTTTAAACTCAAGTGGCTCAACGTGTAAGAGTTTAGCCAAATGGTTCATATGAGTTTCAATTGCAAAAATCGCTTGAGGTGCACCAAAGCCACGGAATGCACAAGAGGGATATGTGTTTGTTGCAACACCAAAGCCTTCTGTTCTTACCGCTGGGAATTTGTAGCAACCCATAATATGGAAGCAACCACGTTGTAAAACCACATAAGATGACGAAAGGTAGCCACCAACATTGTAGTAAATCTTGCTGTCCATTGCCATAATTCTGCCTTCGCTGTCTAAGGCAGTGCGGAATTTAATCAGGGACGGATGGCGCTTTACAGAGAATTCCATATCCTCTTCGCGTTGTAAAATCAACTTGATTGGTTTGCCAATCTTGTTTTCAGCAACGAGTAAAGGACCTGCAATAACATCTGGGAAGTGTTCTTTTCCGCCAAAAGCTCCGCCTGTTGAAATCTGACGAACAATCACATCTTCAATTGGAATGTTCAACAAGGTGTAGATCGATTTTCTAATATAGAACGGACACTGAGCTGATGCATAAAGCACAAACTTATCGTCTTCTTTACGAATTATAATGCCATTGGTTTCAAGATACACATGCTCTTGAAAACCAGTCTCAATTTCATCTTCATATATGTAAGAAGCTTTTTTGAAAACTTCATCAACATTCTCGCCCATCTCGAGTTTCAAGTGGCAATGAATGTTGTCGTCGTTAAGGAAGGCACCGCCCTTACAAGCAAGTCCTTCTTCAATGCTGACAGCTGGAGTTTCCTCCGTGTAGTCAACCTCAATCTCCTTTTCAAGGCTGAGTAGCTTCTCTCTGTTTGGACCGCATAGGATTCCTATTGTCTCACCACGGAATCTCACCTCGCCCGCTGCAAAACACTTCCAGTCGGATGCGATCATATTTAGGCAGTTCTTACCGCCCTCTGGTATGTCTTTTTCGGTTATAAAGTAATAGCCCTTTGGTAAAGCGGGAACTCTTATTTCGTTTATCTTTCCACGAGCAATTTTAGTTCTTACGAGTCGTGCATAGATCATATCTGGAAAGGCAAGGTCGGCAACATACTTCTGTGTCCCTTTTGCCTTCGAAAGAGCATCGACTCTGTGTATAGCAGTTTCTGTGCTAATTAGTGGGCTATTATCATCTACTGGTTCAAAAGATTTAACGAAATTCTCGTATTCGTAATCTTTCGTAGAGTAGTCTTTTTCTTCCATCATCCCCTCTCCATTATAGTTTTTAAAATAGTATGGCTTTTAATAACAAAGGTGCTACACCCTTATAAAAAGAATGTAGCAACCTTAACATATTTAAACGATCTTAGCCGTTCATCTTTTCAAGTTCATATGGCAACAATGCATAGAAAGCAGAGCAGATAACAAGATCTTCAACTCTGTTGATTTCATTAGGAGCATGTGCCTGAGCCTCGTCTCCAGGACCAAATCCAATTGCAGGAATCTTGTGGCGACCTGTAGTTGCAACACAGTTTGTGCTGAATGTCCACTTGTCAACAACTGGATCCTTTCCATACAAGTCTTGATAATCCTTAACAGCAGCTTCAACAAGGTAGTGATCGCGTGGGATCTTCCATGTTGGGAAATAAAGCTCTTGATGATAGTCTGTGTTTGTCCAACCGATCTTCTCGTAGTTAGGCATTTCAACGATAATGTCTTCTTCTTTATCACCTGTAGCTTCAGAAACATACTTCTTAACTTGAGCGATAGCAAGTTTATCGTCTTCACCCCATGTAAGACGTCTATCGCAGTAGAGCATTGCATAGTCTGCAACTGCACACTGAGAAGGTCCTTTTACATCCATCTGAGATACTGTGATTGTACCTTTTCCGAGGAAGTGATCATCATCTGGTTGAAGATCTTCGTTGAGCTTTTCAATAGCAAGAGCGGCTCTGGCTGCCTTATAAGCTGCACTCACTCCGCGCTCTGGTGCACTGCCGTGGCAAGAAATACCGCGAAGAATGATGCGGATTTCCATACGACCGCGATGACCACGATAGATCTGGCAAGTTGTTGGCTCTGTTGAAACAACCAAGTCTGGTTTAAACTTTTCTTCTTCGATCAAGTACTTCCAGCACATACCGTCGCAGTCTTCTTCCATAACTGTGAATGTGAAGTAAACTGTGTAATCGCCAGCATAGCCGAGCTCTTTAAGAATGCGTCCTGCTGTAATCATTGAAGCAGCACCACCTTTCTGGTCCGAAGAACCACGTCCCCAAACTTTACCATCTTTGATGTCGCCTGAGAATGGATCGAAGTTCCAGTTCTTGAGGTTACCAACTTCAACAGTGTCGATGTGAGCATCGAAAGCGATAGATTTTTTACCGTTTCCAACTCGTCCAATTACACTGCCTAGTCCGTCGATGCGTACATCGTCAAAGCCAGCTTCTTTACAAAGCTCTACGATAAGACGGCATACATCCTCTTCTTTAGAGCTGTAGCTTTTTGTCTTAACCATCTTTGAAAGATTTAGAGCAGTATAATCCCTATACTGTTCTGACAATCTTTTAATTTCGTCTTGAATTGCCATTAATTACTCCTTATTGATTATCTCACACAAGTGTTTTTTTATGTATGAGATTTATCCTTATACTTATATGATAACACAAAATTTCAAAGTTGTGTAGATTTTTCTTTTTTTTTTATTTGAAAAGTGCTATAATATAAAAAAACGGTATGAAAAACGGTCAAAGTTCAACATTTTTGAGTGTTTATATCACTATTTTTCTCTTTTTAACCCTTGGAATTGTCACACTTGTTGGTCTTCCTAAGATAAAAAACAATGTTGAGAATTCTGCCTACAGCGAGGTTAAGACGGCTTTTGAAGGAAGAAGCAAGGTTGAAACCGACATTGCCCTCTACGATAAAAGTGGCACAATCAAGACGCTAAAAGCCGAGACTTACGATTCTGAGAGAAGCGAGCTTCACAATGCCCTAAAGGCACTTTTTGAAATTCGCTCTAATGTTCACCCTTACACGAATACAATTCCATCATCCTGGCATTTTGAAGGAGTGACAGTAAACGAGGATAATGCGATAATCAGAGTTAATAAAAAGGTGTTTGATGATAAGGAGAAGAGTTTCTTCAAAAATGCAATTATGCAAATCAAATCTACCGTAAACATTTACTACCCAGAGGTGAAAAACTTTTATTTAATTGAAAACAATGAAATATTAGTTGTTTAAAGGTATGCTGATAAGAGATACACTTAGATTTATAAAACATCAATCGACATCGCGTATTATCGTATTGAGTTTCTTTTTATCCATAATATTTGGCTCTGTACTTTTATATTTACCCATTTCGCACGCTGTTAAACTTTCGTATTTGGATGCACTATTTTTATCGGTAAGTAGCATTTGTGTGACTGGACTCTCATCGATTGACATTGTGCCTACACTCACCGCATTTGGAAAAACGGTGCTGATATTGCTTGTGCAGATTGGTGGCTTAGGTGTGATGGTAATCGGCTCTGCAATTATCATCGCGATTGGCAAGAAAGTTGATTTCAAAAGCAGAAGTATTTTAAAGGATGCTTTAAATTTGGATGTGAATAAGGGAATCGTAAATTTCGTAAAAGATATTGTATTTATGGTACTCACGATTGAAGGGCTTGGTGCACTTGTTAACTTTGTTGTGTTCGCAGAGTACTACCCTTTTTCAAAAGCCTTGCTTTATGCCGTGTTCCATTCAGTCTCTTCATTTAACAATGCAGGCTTTACGATCTTTAGCGATTCAGAAAGTCTTATAAAGTTCCACTCATCGCTACTTTTGAATATCAACACATCGCTTTTGATCATCCTTGGAGGCTTGGGATTTTTGGTAATCAAGGAGTTGTTTTTAAAGCATTTCTCTTTTAAGAAACTCTCTATGCATTCAAAGGTTGTTTCTGTGATGACACTCTCGCTTATTGTTATTGGCACAGTTGTAATAAAACTCACCACTCCGTCTCTCAGTATTCTTGAGGCTTTCTTTATGAGTGTGTCTTCCCGTACTGCAGGTTTTAATTCCATAGGTATGACTAGCTTGAGTGTATCTACATTATTAATAATAATGATACTTATGTTCATTGGTGCATCTCCTGGAAGTACAGGTGGCGGAATCAAGACGACGACACTGTTTACATTATATGTAGGAGTAAAATCAACCGCACTTGAGAAAAGCGAAAAGGCCTTTAAGTACAGTGTACCAAAAGATGCCTTTAGAAGAGCAAGCATAATCACCTTTATTTCACTCAACCTAATTGTCGGTGGCACATTTCTACTCACCATATTCGAAAAGGATATAAGGTTTATCGAAGCACTTTTTGAGGTTATAAGTGCTTTTGGAACAGTAGGGCTTTCTTTGGATATCACACCAAGTTTGAATGCAGGAAGCAAGGTATTACTGATGATATTGATGTTTGTCGGAAGAGTTGGAACTCTTTCTGTAATGTCGCTTTGGAATTTTAGAAAAACCGAAAGGGTACTTTATCCTGAAGGTAATATTATGATAGGATAGACTTATGTTAAAGAAGAAGAATGTAAACGAAAACTTCTATGGAATTGTCGGGGTCGGTCGCTTTGGTAGTGCTCTTGCTCGTGATTTAATAGCATCGGGTGCGAATGTTCTCGTACTCGATAAGGACGAAGAGAAGATCAAAGAGTTTCGCGAGCTTACCGAAAATGCCTTCATAGTTCGCTCACTCGACAAAAAGACCTTGAGCGAGACTGGTATTCAAAACACAGATGTCGCAATTGTTTGTATAGGTGAACAAATAGCAACATCGATTCTAACTACGCTGAATCTAGTTAGCCTCGGTATAAAGAAAGTAATCGCAAAGGCCACAAGTGCAGAGCATGGCGAAATTCTTGAAAAGCTTGGCGCTGAAGTTGTGTATCCTGACAGAGATATGGCAGAACGCCTATCGCATCGCCTTGAAGCATCAAGAATGCTTGACTTCGTCTCGCTCTCTGAACGTCTCAATGTTTCTAAAATCGCAGTTCCTGATAAAATCGTTGGTAAAACCGTAAAAGACATAAACTTTCGTCAAGATTTTTCGGTGAATATCGTCGCAATTGAATCTGGAAAAAATCTATACGAAATAGTCTCTCCATCATACGAATTTAAGAAGAACGATATCTTATTTCTATGCGGTGGAAAAGATGCCCTTGAAAAGATCTCAATTTGGGCAAGTACCTAATAATAATTAAGTTTACCTAATTTTTATTAGGTAAAACATTTTCGCAAAAAAAAAGTACATTCGCCTATCATACCTTAAGCGAATGTACATGATAAGAGAGTAAGTGGAGGCTTATGCTCTTATTTATTTAAATAAAAACTTATAAGGAGAAATTTTTTTCCAAAGCTTTTTTAGAAGCCTTGTATGTTAACTTTGCAACTTGCTTACTATTTTCATCGTCGTTATCATCGTGATGTGGATGAAGTGTAAGCGTACTTGCGACAAGATTCCTATTCTCATCGCCAAGTGAGGCCAATACATATTCGTTTCTTCTAATAGAAACCACGGCATTGTCATATAGTGACGACTGCCATATGAAAACAAAGAGACAAGCAATTGTTAATAACAATACGAGTATCACAACTAGGCGAAACTGTATGGTGTTTTTTGTGTTCATATTTACCCCACTTTCTTTACGACTCGCAGTTTAGAACTACGAGAAGCATTATTTTTAGCCGTTTCATCCGCTTCAGGAACGAGTGGCTTTTTGGTAAGAATTTCCACCTTGCCCTCATCCTTTAAAGAGCGAAAGTACCATTTGGCAATTCCGTCTTCAAGCGAATGAAACGAAATAACTTCAATTCTGCCACCGACTTTTAGGTTCTCATAAGCATATTTTAATGCCTCTTTGAACCTGTTCAACTCGTCGTTTACTTCAATGCGAATCGCTTGAAATGAACGAGTTGCCACATCGGTGTGGCTTGTTTTCACCACTTTCATAGGAAAACAAGACTCTATGATAGAATGAAGCTCTGTAGCTGTTTCTATCTTTTTTATTTTTCGCCTTTCTACAATCGCTTTTGCAATTCTGAAAGACTTTGTTTCACCACCATACTCGTATAAGACATCGGCAAGTTTTCTTTCACTGTAGGTATTCACAACAGTGTATGCAGACAAACTCGCATTTTTGTCTAAACGCATATCAAGGCTTTCATCCTTAAACGAAAAGCCTCGCTCGCTCTCTTTAAAGTGGAACATCGAAAGCCCCAAATCAAAGAAAATTAGATCGAGTTTCTCACCATTGTAGGTGCGGAGAAACTCATTGCTCCAGCTGTTTACACATTTAAAACGATCCTTGTAATCGCCTAAAAATGCAACGGCTTTTTTCTCTATATCGCTATCAATATCAACACCTATTACATCAAGGTGCGGATATTTTTTCAAGAAGGCTAGAGTGTGTCCGCCTTCCCCTAAGTTCATATCAGCCATTAGTGCTTTTTTGCTTTCGTCCAAGCCTGAAAAGGTGAGGACTTCTTCAAGTAGCACTGGAGTATGCACTCGTTCCATCATTTTTGCTCAAAAAGCCGAGATACTGCTTCTTCAATCAATGTAGGATCGTCTGCAAGATCAAGAGATGCCTGGTATTCATCCTTGTTCCAGATTTCTAGGCGATCAAGCATTCCAAGCACGATCACTTCGCTTTTTACATCGATAGAAGCAAACTCTCTTAAAGATGAGTGCAACATTACCCTACCCGCCTTGTCAAAACTAACTTCTTGAGCTGGTGCAATAAGTCGCATCTGCAAAAGTTTGTTTTCCTTTGAAAAGGCAGAGAGCGGAGATGAAAGTAAAGTATTTGCAAGGCTCTCAAAGGATTCTTTTTTAAGAACCTGCAAACACTTTCTTGAATCGGAAGACTTAGTTATGACGACATTCTCAGCACCCAGCTCACTCTTAAGTCTAGAGGGGATTAAAATGCGACCTTTTTCGTCAACTGATACTGTGAATTCGCCAGTAAGCACTTCTTTTTTCGCTCCTATTTGTGATATATTAGCAAGTATCGCTACCACTAATTACCACTTCTTACCACTAATATACACTAAAATAACACTTCGTGCAAGAAATTTTGCAAAAAAAAATAAAAAAAGCCCAAAAATGGGCTAAAACACTAAACAAAAATTAAGTATTTTCGGTTTAAAAGGCTAAATCAATGCTTTTTAGAAAGGGTAACTTCTCCAGATGAGCATTTTTTTATAGAGCCGTCATTAAGACGAAGAAGCAACTCCCCATTTTCGTCAATACCCTCTGCTACCCCTGAAAACAAAAGGTTGCCGTTTGTTGCAGACACTTCAACAAAGGTACCTATAGTTGCACAAGAGGAATTATACTCGTCAATAAGTGTGGGATTATTCTTAAATAGTTCAACTTCTAAAAGAGCATTGACTAGTTTTATAGAAAAGTCTTTTTTATCAAAGAGGGGCTTTTCTGTGTTCTCGTAGAGCGAAGTGGCAATGTTTCTGAGTTCTAAAGGTAAATCGACATTATCGTAATTAATACCAACACCTAGAATTAAATCACCCTGTTTACTTCGCTCCGCAAGTATGCCAGTACATTTTTTTCCGTTTTTTAAAATATCGTTAGGCCATTTTATCGTGGTGTCGATATTTAAGTATTCCTTAAAGGCTTTTTTTAAACACAAGGCACTTGCTGGCATTAGTGAATAATAATTTTCAACATCCTCATTTTTTACTTTACCGTAGGAAATGCTAAAATATATTCCGCCATTCTGTGATGAAAAAGTTCTGTTATCACGGCCTCGCCCTTTCGTTTGAGAGAATGCAACTACAGCATCTCCTTTTGAAAGGGCGAGCTTTTCAGACTTTTCTTTGAAATAGTCATTTGTAGATGAGATGCTTTCAAAAAACTCTATCGCCATATTGCTCTCCTTCTTGTAAATGAAAACAGAAAAGTTAAAGATGAAATAAAAAGAGACAGGACTATCTCAAAAAGATATACTTTCAAAAGCGACAAAAATGGTATTGATGGGCTAAACGACAAGAAATAATACGAAACATCCAGATTGAAAAGCGATGAAAATAAATGGGCAAACGATGGAAATAAAGCAGTAAGTAATAGCCCAAACAAAAAGCCTAAAACGATAAAGAACAAAATCGTAAGAAGTACAGACAAAAGCGAATAAAGGTAAAGATGATAATACGGCACTCCATATATCTCAAAGGTTCTAAGAAGCATAGCATTGTCCTTTTTAAACGAAAGCGATATAGAAATCGCATAAAGGCTTGAGAGAATAACAAACATCATACTTATAAAGTAAAACGATGACCAAGAGGCTGATAGCGACGAATAGAAGTTCTCAACAAGGAGTTCAGGGGTATAATACGGAGCATCAAAATTGCGATAAATTCCATACACAACATCAAAGGTCTTGTTCTTCCCCTCATCGCTTGCATTTACAATAAAAGAAGTGGTACTACTTTCAAATGCATCTATATCTTCAACAACTAGGAAGGCTATGTTTTCATCTATAAGGGCAAAGCCACTCTTGTAAGTGCAAGGATCCTTATAGAGTTTGCCTCGTTTTTCACCTTCTCGCATCAGAACTCCATCGCTTTTATACTTCTCGGCAAGATATAGTCCTTGTTGCATTTCGCCTTTTATACCAAGCAATTTCTTTCGCCATGGAGTAAAAAAAGAGAAATCGACAATTCTCAGTTGTAACGGAATCGATTCTGTCTTTGTTTTAAAAAGAGCTGCCTCAAAGATGGCTTTATTATACGGTATATGTTCCTTATCAAGAGTTTTTTCTATATTCACCGCTACACTCTCATCCGCTGTGATTAGATAATCGCCTGTAAGGAGGGTGCGGATTACATTATCTGTTGAGACTGTGATACTTCTAAAAAGGGTAAAGGCAAATGTAAATATTGTTATGGATACAAGTAGGATTATATTGCTGAGAATAAACGACTTATGTGAGAAAACTTCCTTTATCCATAAAAGCAGAGCTTTCACTTTACACACCTTAGACTCTTTGAAGAAATTTCGTAAATTCTTTTTGCACGCTCTGCCATACTCTTTGAATGGGTGACCAAAATTACAGTTTTACCGTACTTTTCGGAAAGCTCGAAAATTAGGTTTTCAACAAGAACCGCATTGTCTCTATCAAGCGAGCCTGTAGGCTCGTCAAGAAACATAACTTCTGCATCAGAGAGAAGGCTACGAAGAAGAGAAACTCGGCTTTTCTCACCGCCTGAAAGTTTCTTAACCTTTGTCTTTTCCCTGCCCGATAAGGAGAGAATATCCAAAAGCGAATGAAATTTCTCTCTGTCGCTTTTTTGAACCCTTCGCTTTAGCACCACTTCAAGAAGAGCATTGTCTTCAAGGCTCCAAGATGCAAAAAGTGGATCATTTTGGAACATAAAACTGAAAAGTTTTCCACGGAGTTCTGCTCGTTTTTTATCGCTCAATGCCGATGTATCCTTACCGTCTACAATTACACATCCATCCGTTGGACTTTCAAGTAGCGAAGCGATGTGAAGAAGTGTGCTTTTACCACTTCCTGATGGCCCAATTATTGCGATGCTCTCGCCCTTTCGTATAGAGAGATTTACATTCTCTAAAATATGTATGGCCTCTTTATTGTCATAGAAGGTTTTCGAAACATTCTTTAGTTCTATAATCGCACTCACTCTTCTCTCACCTCATTTATGCTGATTTTTGAAACGGAATTTATTGAAATTGCAAGTAGTATCAAATATATTAAAAATGATATAAAAACCATATAAGTTAGTTCTTTCGCATCCAATATGAATGTGAGATTGTTAAAACCTTGAGGTGTACTTTTAAACTTGGACGTGAGAGAATTAACAATGCCAGTTTTGATAAAAATGGATGCAAGGAAAACAGAGAGTATTTCAGAAAACAGAAGTGGCACCGTATAGGCAAATAGAAATAAAGAGAACACCTCTCTACGGCTTTTTCCAAGAGCACGGAGTACAACCACCTCGCTTTTTTTTCTAATTATCAGGTTCTTAATAGACTTTTGGAAAGTTAAAAACACGATCAAAAGTAGAAAGAGCATTACTAAAAACAGCATTCCATTTTCGATTGTAAGTGCAGAATAAACATCTCTCACATCCTCTTTGTATGACGAGAGACTAAAAAGAGGTTTTAATTTTTTTTCAAAAGCTACAATACTTTCATCATCTGAAAGCACACCAATATCAAAGTGCTTGTACTTTTCAAAAAATGAGGGTTCAGTCTTATAGAATATAGTTTCGTAGAGCGATGTGTTCATAGCATAACTTGAGGTGTTTTCTCTATCTAATTCTTTGATTATATCGCTACCACTCTCGCCCTTATCGATGTAGTAATACACATCGCTCTCTATAGCATCGCCATAAGGATAGAGAAACGAGCCTTTCTTTAACGAGTCGTATGGAAATATGTAGAAGTAGTTTTTAAAAATCACATCGTTGTAATAAGAAAAATCCGCTACCCTCAATTTTGCAATACTGCCACTATTTTTTGAGAGCATTTTATAATCTTTGTAAGGGTAAATCCTGACCTTGCCAGTCTGACATTCTGTCAAGTTCAGCAAATCGTCATAGTCGCCTTTTTGAACATTTTTGATTATAAGTGGAAAGGATGCCACATTTTTTAGGGTGTCAAATTGTTTATCTTGAAGCCCATTCATAAGAGAGAGCACAAGTGTTGTAATAAAAAATACAATAAAAACTGCAATAACTTCAGCATAAAACAAAAAGCCCTGAGATTTTAAAAAATTTTTTGTAAGAAACAAGCATTCCCCTTTTCTCACAGGTACCTCACATCAAGCACTCTCACTCCGTCGCCTGCATAGGTAACAACAGCATAAGGCTTGTTTCTTTCGTATAATTCTAGCTTGATCTCATCGCTTGAATAGGTGTATTTTTTTAATAGTTCTTCATCCTTATTCAGTTCTTCTCTCATAACCACAGAGGCATCCTTGTAATACTCCTTGATTGTGATATTATTTTCAGTTTTTTCCGTATAATTCAAAATCCCACTGTCAAAGTAGAAGTATTTTACACCGTTGTCCTCTACAATTCTGCCATTTTTTGAATAAGTTGTTTTTCCACCCGTATAGGTGATAGTGAGATTGCCGTTCTCGTCTTCTGTCGCAGTGTATGTATTGTTGTTGTTATCCTTTGCCATTCTGTATGTTACAGAGCCAAAAAATGTTTCGTATGTGTCAAAATCGTCATTATTGCCAACAACGAAAAGTTCACTATTGCTAGAGGATGAGAAAAACGAAAATCTGTCGTTGTCTTTTATGGCAAGAACTGAACCAGTCTGAGGATTGCGGTAATAGGTTTTTTCGCTGATTACCTCATCGCCTCTTTTGATGCTAGATGAAACTAAATGGAGTGCATTGTCATAAACTAGAATCTCTTCGTCGCCTATCTCGTTCTTATAACTGACAAGGTTTCCCCTATCATCGTATTTGTACACTTCGGTTTTACCATCAGCAGAAGTTTCTGTACGGATTGTATATTTTCCATCTTTTATGGTTTCATAGGTTTTAGTTATTGTACCATCTTTTACAAGATACCACTTTTCTTCGCTCACCTTATCGATGTAATAGCCACTGTCAGTTTCACTTCTCTCTTGTCCAATAGCATTAGATGGAATGTAGCCCATTTTAATATAGGGGTCTTCTTTTACATTATCTAATGCATCTGTATTTTGTTCATCAACGGCAAACACTGATAGTAGCGATGTGAGAAAAACCAATAAAACCAATAGGCTAGTCTTCTTCAATCAAGCAATCCTTCGATAAACTTATCTTTGTCAAATTCTTCGATATCGTTATAGCCCTCGCCTGTACAAATGTAGGCAATCGGCAAGTGGAGCTCTTTTAGAACTTTCAACACTCCGCCACCCTTTGCTCCTGAATCTAGTTTTGTAAGAATGATTGCATCAATACCAAGCGCCTCATCGAAATTCTGTGCTTGCGAGAACAGGTTTTGACCTGAAGTGCCGTCTAGCACCAATAACTTTACATATTGCTCTTTTGATATGCGAGAGTGAACGATCTTATCGATCTTCTGCATCTCCTTCAAAAGATTATCTTTAGTGTGTAAACGCCCTGCAGTATCAGCAATTACAATGTCGCTTTTTCGCTTTTCAGCATTTTGAAATGATTCGTAAATAACCGCGGCTGGATTTCCTGCATTAAGCGGAGCTGTGACATCAACATCAAGCCTTTCGCAGTGGATCTTCACCTGTGTTATTGCGGCCGCTCTAAAGGTATCGGCAGCAGAGAGCATAACATTGTAGCCTCTGTTTTTGAACATCAATGCAAGCTTTGCAGAAGTGGTAGTCTTGCCAGAGCCATTCACCCCAAGAAGTAGGCAAAGCGAAAGTTTTCCCTTTTCAGGATTATACGAATATGTGTTAATATATTTCGATAATTCTTCTTTTATAATTCGCCTAAAACCTTCATCGTCTTTTACCCCTTCCTTTTTGGCTCTCTCCTGTAAAACTTCGGAAAGAGATGAAGAAAGGCTTGAACCAAAGTCGCTCTCTAAAAATACATCTTCGTATTCTTCAATCAAGCGTTCACGAGTTTTAGTGTCTGCACTTTTAAATATGTTTTTTAACTTTGAAAAAAAACCCATAAATCCTCAATATAAATTATATTTAGAAATTAAGAAATAGTCTATAAGAAAGCCCAAAATAAAACCAATACTTGTGTAAGCGGCTCCCATAACTATATCATTAGTGCTTGAAAGTATCGCATTTGTATTGTTGTATTGGTTGCGATTGAACGAGCGTAGCAAAATCGTGGTGGTGAAAAGCCCAAGTGTTGCGGTAATCATAGAATAGAACTTTACTTCAGTATTATGTAGAAGAGTTTCATCGGCTGTCCATTCAGGTCTCATACTCACCCGTAAGCGATAATCATCCCGCCCTTGCATAATTGCACCAGTAAAGGGCAAAAAACCGACCTCATTTATCGTAAAGTCAAACGGAGTCTCGTATTCATCAAAGACATGTGGTAGAGGAAATTTTACCCCTTGCACTTCGGCCACCCCTTTGCCACTTTGAGTCGTGAGTTCAAGGTTTTGATAGTGGTGCTTTTCAAGATCTATATCTAAAACCATAGGCTCACCTTTTTTAAACTCGATAGTTTCTCGCCTTGTAATTCTACCAGGAGATGAGAACACCACGGTGTGTGTGCCTTCAAGCACAATTCCTTTTTCCGCATTGAGGTGTTCTCTGTCTATAGTTACGCTTATTGAATAGTCTTTTGCAGCGACTGTAAATGAGACATAATCTCTGTCGCTGAGATATTTTGCAAGAAGTAGCACAAATGAATCTAGTTTGTCTTGAAACTCAAACGACGAAACTATCTCATCAAACAGAGTGTCATACTTATCTTCGATGTAATTAAAAACTTTCAGGCGAAGACGAAACAAGGTTGTTGAAATCGCCGTGCACTCTGGCATTATAATCAAATCAAAATTGTTTTCCTCAGAAATAATATGAGCAACAACCTTGCTTTCGTCAAATAAGGCTGTTGGATCAAATTTAGTAAGATCAAAAGTAGAATAGTTGATGCTTACATCGTCAAGAAACATATTTGAGTTGGTATACAATTCAACAGGAGCAACAATTACATCTTCGATTGGTTCTTGAAGTGAAGATGAGTAGCGAAAATGCTCTTGGCTATTCTGAAGAATTCTCATCGACTCATCAAATTCTTGCTTCTTCTCATCCGCCTGAGTCCGATTTGAGGATGACAGGCTCGAGCGAAAATTCTTGTAAGCGGTGTTTACATTCTTACGAAGTGGCAAAAGATTCACATAAACTCTCTCATCGTCCGTATCAACTCTGAGAGTTGGAGCATAGGTTTTCAAAGAGTTTATAAGAGTTGTAGAATACGAAGGAATGCCATTCATACTCGCATTTAGCACTCCAATCGAAATTGAGGTTGCATTTTTATCATCTGCCGCGAATAGCGAAAACAAGGGTAAAAAAAATAGAACAATTACGAAAAACGGAATTGTGAATTTTTTCACGATTTGTCCCCTTTAAAACCGAGATAACTTTCTATAAAGCCATCAATATCCCCATCCATCACCGCATTGATATTGCCAGTTTCGTAAAGGGTGCGATGATCTTTTACCATAGTATAAGGCTGGAATACATAGGTTCTGATTTGACTGCCCCACTCTATGTTCTTCTTTTCAAGTGCATCCTTCTCTGCTTCCTTCTTCGCTTTCTCGTTGTAGTACTCAAAAAGGCGAGAGCGGAGCATTTTGAATGCCATCTCCTTATTCATAAGCTGGCTTCGCTCGTTTTGACACTGCACGACTATACCAGTTTCATAGTGTGTAATTCTAACAGCGGAGTCGGTTTTGTTAACATGCTGACCGCCAGCTCCTCCTGCCCTATATGTATCGAGGCGATAATCTTCTGGCTTCAGGTCAATTTCAATGCTGTCGTCAATCACAGGCGATGCATAAACCGAGGCAAACGAGGTGTGCCGTCTCTTTGATGCATCAAATGGGCTGATACGAATCAAACGATGCACTCCAGCCTCACATTTTAAATAGCCGTAAGCATAGGCTCCTTGAACAAGGATTGTGACACTTTTAACTCCACCTTCGTCTTCAATTAAGTCTAACACCTCTGTTTTAAAGCCGTGCCGCTCTGTCCACCTCAAATAAAGTCGCATAAGCATAGATGTCCAGTCGCAGGCTTCAGTTCCGCCTGCACCGCTATGAATAGTTAGGTAGCAATCGGCATCGTCGTTCTTTTCAGAGAGCAAGGCTTTGATTCTGAGACTCTCATAATTTTTTTGAATACTCTCTGCTGAAGTTTCAATCTCTTTGTCTATGCTCTCGTCGTTTTCATCTTTATACAATTCTATAAGTTCAAGAGTTGATGTTATGTTTTTGATAAGTTCTTCCCAAGGCTCTATCGAATTTTTCAACTTGGATATTTCTGAAAATAAACTACTTGCCTTGTTAGAATCGTTCCAAAGAGTCGGATCTTCTGCTTCCTTTTCCTTTTCCTGTAATTTTACCTTAAGACCATCAAGGTCAAAGACGCCTCCATACGGCAAAGGCTTCTTCTCTGATGTTTTCAAGAGTCTGTGGGTTTAGTGTCAGCATTCTTTTCTCCTTGGGCTTTTTCGTATTTTAAGGTGAAACTCACATCAAAAGTTTCCCCTCTTTTTAATTTAATATTAAATGTCGGTTTAATCAAGAGAGATTTGGATTTTTCATCAAACTTTATTCCATCTTTCAATGAAAAAGGCTTTGTCGAAGACAAAAGAACGGAACTCTCTGCACCACCAAGTTTTAATCTCAAGTTCTTTATTTCACCGTTTATGCTTTTTGAATCAACAGTCATATCGTGAAAGCAAAATTCATTTTCAAAATCTGCGATAAAAGATTTTCTCTCATTGTTCTTGACCATGAATTTTACAGTAGCTGATGCATTTCTAATGTGAATCTGCTTTACGGTTTCTACCCTTGAAGTGAATGCACACCATTCCATATCGGCTTCTGTTGCTTCGGCCTCAATATCAATAAAGAACCCAATATTTTCCTTTTGCTTGCTTTCCTCAACAAATGTACTTTTAAAGGCATAGCCATTTTCTACAAAATCAATATTTTTTGGCAAATACAGAAGCTTAGTTATCGTTGCAGTTTTATCGCAAAGTGCAAAAATATTTTTAGAATACAATACTTCGTAGAAGTTATTGGGTGTTTCAAAATTAGGAGAAAGAAGCGAAAGAGATGAAAGTTCTTCAAGAAGAGATGCAAAGATTCGCCTCTTTTCATTTCTGTAGTCATCACTTAAATCAGAAGAAAGATACAGGCTTAAATCCGACAGAGCATACATCTTCGCATCTAAATGCTTTTTTCCCTTAAGATAGTTCTTGCGATTATCCTGATTTAAAAGAATGTTGCGAACATACATTAAATAATCAAAAAACTCATTTTGACCTTTAAAGAGTTTTGAAAGAAAGTTAACCTCGTTTGTTCCATCATAACAACCAGATTGTAGGAAATCCGAATTCTGATAGTAGTATGGAACGGCTGAAGGAAGATCTTCAAAAGATTGTATAGTAGGATTTTCACGACAATCAATCTTGGTAAAGAGTCTCATAACATTGCCTACGAAAATAATCGGATCGTCTATAATCAAGTCAAGATTTACGACAAAGAAATCCTTGCTATTCCTAAGCGGTGTATGAACTGTAACTGCCTTTGTTCCCTCTGAATAGTAGAACTCTTCTTTATCAATATTTGCATCATAAAGATAAGACGTGTAAATATCTTCTATCTCTAAATCAGAAAGAGCACTTATAAGATTAGGTGCAAATACATTTTTATAAGCAAAATAACTTTCAGGTCTTTTTGAATAAGTTTTGCGAATAAGTGTCGCCATCTTTTCAATATCTTCACTGATATTACGCGATGGGAACAAAAGCGGATTTATGTTTGAGAAACTGCCTGATAGCATCTCAAGTTTGTCTTCCTTTACTAGCGACTTTATCAGCATATTTTCTTCAGGATAGTTCTTTTCAAGATAGGCAATCTCGTTTGCTGTGATAAAGAGCTTTGGCTCAAACGAATAGTCCTCTTGGTATATAAGCTTTAAAATTGGCATAAGGGTAAGCACAAGAGACGAATGCATAGAGTGACCATTTTTAGGATCTACTTGTTCACTGTAGAGTAAAACTTCCATTCTAATATTATAAACGGTATAGTGTTTTTTTGCTATACCGTTTTGAAAAAAAATATAATTATATCGTTTTTATATGATTTTTTAGTGTTTTAATATAATTTTTCTTGGGCAAGCGGAAGCGGCATTCCCCAGTTCAGATGTGTCTTTTGAGTAGTCGACATAGGATAGATTCTCATCCATAACACAGCCAGAAGAAGGAAATTTGTTCACACAGATTCTGCAACCGATACAGCCCATTTCGCATACTCGTTTTACCTTTAAGCCAATTTCCTTGTTATTACAAGCAACGGCATAAGGGGCATCGTATGGAATTAACTTTATGACTTTGTGAGGACAGACTTGAACACAGATTCCACAGCCAACACATTTTTCCTTATCGACGATATAGTTTCCTTCTGTATCCTTATAAATGGCATTGTGTGGGCAACTCACAGCACAAGAGCCTAGCCCTAAACAACCACTTCTGCACCCCTTTAAGCCTTCAAAGAGTAGGCTTGCTGCACGACAATCTAGGATTCCGTCATATTTTGCTTCAAAAAGCGAATGATTAGCATCTCCCCTACAAGCGATAAATGCAACCTTCTTTTCAGGCTCTGCTATTGTACTCTCTCCCATAATTGCACCCATCGATAAGGCAAGAGATCTACCACCTGGTGCACACTTACCAATTTCAGCTTCGCCTTTTGCGACTGCTTCTGCATAGGCGGCACAGCCTGCATAGCCACATCCGCCACAGTTTGCACCAGGCATAATGGCAAGCAGAGCATCTAACTTTTCATCTTTTGGGAGTGCAAATTTTTTGCTTAAGATTTCAAGCACAAAGCCGAGTATAAAGGCAAGCACTCCAACAACTATAACAGCAAATAGAACATTCATAATGTCTCTCCCTTATACCAAATGTAGGTTTGTAAGCAAACCTTTGTCAAAGCCCATAAAGGCAAGAGCCATAAGACCTGCAGAAACAAAGGCAATTGGAGTACCCTTAAATGCCTTTGGCACATCTGTAATCTCAAGCTTTTCACGGATTGCACTCATAAGCACAATTGCAAGAGTGAAACCAAGCCCAGCACTGAGTCCTGCAAGGAAAGTCTCAAGCAAGTTATACCCGTTTGTAATATTTATAGTCGCAATACCGAGTACCAAACAGTTAGTCGTGATGAGCGGAAGGTAAATTCCAAGTGCCTTGTACAAAGACGGACTTGATTTTCGTATGAACATCTCAAGAGCCTGAACAAGCGAGGCAATCACAAGAATGAACACCACCGTTTCAAGATATTCAAGATGGAGTGGTACCAACACTAAATAGTATATGATGTAGCACACCACACTAGTTACGGCTGTAACAAATGTAACAGACAAGCCCATACCTATTGCACTTTCGCTGTTTTTAGAAACACCGATGAAAGGACATAAGCCTAAGAACTGCACAAGTATGAAGTTGTTTATAAAAATGTATGTTATGATTATAGCAATGTATGACATTAGGCATTCTCCTTTTCACTAGACTTTTTAGTCTTTTTATCGCGTAGTATTCCAAAGAATGCAAGAAGATATCCCATAAGTAGAAGGGCACCTGCTGAGAGAGAAATTACTCTTACAGGCGATGAGACAAGCCCTGGAATAGAAAGTTTTACACCAGGAAGTGTGATTGTGCCTTTGCCAAACACTTCGCGTATGAGCGAAATTAGTAAAAGCGACAAGGTGAAACCACAGCCCATTCCTAGTCCGTCAAGGGCACTTTCTAGCGGAGTGTGTTTCGATGCAAAAGCTTCTGCACGTCCTAGTATTATACAGTTCACAACAATCAGCGGAAGATAAACACCAAGAGCGGCATACAATGTCGGCACATAGGCATTCAT
>SAMEA104315433__coassemble_387_pt1 | contig 21605 bp, 20 predicted proteins | sample SAMEA104315433__metabat2_high_PE_016 | metagenome-assembled genome bin SAMEA104315433 (sample SAMEA104315433) | gut metagenome | biome: Monkey gut; feature: monkey-associated habitat; material: faeces | place: China | collected 2013
CAGCCAACATATCTTTTGTCCCAATCCAAAGTTACACAACCTAAAACATAGGCTCATAAGTAAAACTCACAATGTCCACGTGAGAGAATAAATCTTTAAAATTTTCCTAAAATTTTAAAGATTGGTTTCTCGACATCGTAATTGTGAGTTTTACTTATGAGCCTCGTTGCAAGAATTTTGTTTATGAGCCTCGAAGACTCTCGGTGTCAACATCACTCCTATCTCAACCATATCTTACTATCACAATCTTTTATCCAAATCCAAATTCACACAACCTAATTCTTCGGCGAATAAACAAAATTTACAACTTCACATTCAACTTTATAAATGCACCAAAGGCGGACGACAAGCCGCGGTATGCACTCGGCGGTATTTCAAAACCCAATTCACCGACGAATCGCTTTGATTCAAACTCCACAGCTAGTGTATGCAAAAAATTCGTATCGTCTAAGCTATAGCGAGTTCCTCTTACAAAATTAAAATCAACAGTATTTAAGAGATTTACTCGCATATCTGGCGAAAGCACAAGTGCAATGATGTTAGTAATAGACAACTTCTTATTTATGCCTAAGATGCCGACGGTATCAATAGTAAGCGATGAAACAACCACATTCAAGTCGTCATTTTTATCATAATCGGGAGTTTTTGCAAAAGCACTAAAATTCAAATTCTGATAGAGTTCCGTCCAATCAAACACTGGGTTTGTGGTATTAAATCGCAAGAAATTCGGAGAAGTTATACTCACCCCAAAATACTGTTTATCAGTCACCATAAGGCTGAGATTCAAATACGAATCAGTACTTCCTGGAATATCGGTATAACCAACAAAATACGACTCCCATAAAAAAGACAAGAACGGAATGTTTTTATTAAAAGTAGAAGTGTGAATGCGATCATCAGTAAGTGTAATACCCGCACCAAATGAAAACACCTTGTATCCAACTGAAAAAGCAACATTGATATAGCGCTTCATAATTGCATCATACTCATAAAGACCACCGCGAGATGTCATATCTACACTTGCACCAAACTTCAAGGCAAACAACCCACCCATAATTAAAACATTCGCATCAAGACCTGGCTTTTTGAACACTGGATTTATATTGCTACTATCCGCAAAAAGATCCTTGAACATAAGTTCACCAACGAATACCGAATCTTCGTGGAAAAACAACTTTGCGGGGTTATCATCAATGTCGTTTTCAAATGGATTTGAAAGAGTGGCTGCCGATACAAAAGAGATTGAAAACACCACCATTAAGAGAAATACTACACACTTTTTAAGACGCATCACATCTGCCTTTGTGCTCTTTCACTCTGCCTTTTATAACTTTCAATCTCAGTAAGTTTATTTGCAACCTCCATATTTCTAGAGAGAGTATAAACACTAGTAAGAAGATCAATTGCCTTCTCGTAATTGCCTTCGGCAAAATATATAATTGCGGCATTATAGCCTGATGGTACATGGCTGTATGTGTTCCAAGCGGATTCAAATTCACTCTTCGCAAGAGTTAAATTTCCATTTTCAACCAAGTCGTAAGCATGATTCACACTTGAGAGTTCAGGGTCGTTCCCCATTAGAGATTCTTGCTTGTACACCTTATGAGGAGCAAGAGATCGAAGCACACTTTCGTTCATCTTATCTAAAAGGCGCTTATAATAAGGCGAAAACGATGGCGAATAGCGAGTATACGGTGTTATTATTGTACTCTTAGTATACTCATCTTTCACTGTTCTAGTGGCTATCGTATAACCAGTGTGAGCATCGACGACATTGTATGTAAGTGCAATCCTAACCGTTTGGTACAAAGTATAATCAAAATGATCTATCACTCTGCGGCGCCTATATTGAACAGAACTTCTAGATTGTGTTGATTTTGTGGCTGAAGAAATAGAGTAATATTCATCATCATAATCATCAAAGAAAAACAAATCGTCATCGTCGCCATAACTGTATGATGAAAAATCAGCATAATCGTCATAATCACTATCAAAATCATCGTAATCGTCATACTGATAAGTTCTAGTTTGATAAGAATAATCCGTTGATGGATAGTAAACATAGCGATAGACTGGCTCGACATCTATGTATTCTATAGAATACATATCGGAAATCTCGCTTGTAATAAAGGCATCAACCTTATTGTAGCGAAGTATAGTCTCTCTAGAAACACCAGGCACACCAACACTTGCATAAATACGATCAGCAGTGTTTCCTGAAACTATATTCGTAAAATAATTCGTATTATACAAGGCACTCACCAAAATTGAATTTGCATAATTTGCAAGTTCTGTCGGCAATGGCATATTGTAACTGATGTATGGGCTCAAATGCCAACCAAAGTTGTAAGAAGTATAGCGGTGCGTGCGATAATTTCTAAACGGCACATAACCTTGCTGTACATACCAACTTCTATATGGAGTGGTAGACACAACAGCGACATTCTTGTATGAAGACATATCAATCTCCGATGGTTCTAGCACAGTAAATTCAATAGTAGGAGTGCTTGCACAAGAGACTGTCAATAGAAAAAGCATAAGCAACACAAAAATGCTTCTCTTTATCTTCATATATACAGTATAACACACAAACGAAGGATAGTCAAGAGAAAATTACGGAAAAACACCCGCCTATATTGTTTTATACTGTAAGTTCATTTTTCACCAATCCTATCACAGAAAACTCCGTATGATTTTCATCAAAATGCTTTACGACAATGTCTTCACCGTTGGGATTTTCTTTGTAAAATGTAAGGGCGCCTTTACGAGTATAAAGTCCAAACTTATTTTCTCTGCCATCTTGCCCCAAAGGAGATTCATTCATAACTTTTAATACGACATAATCAACTGTTCCATATTCTGCTCTACCCTTTAGGTAAAATTTTACAGTGCGACTAGCATCATCAAATGTTAGGCTTTCTATTCCATCTACATCACACAAAATAGGACCATACTTACTATTAAATTCAAATTGTAAGCTAGTACTATTGTGCGAAGACAAGTAAGTATACAAAAAAAAGAAAGAAATACCACCATAATAAACATCCGATTTCGGATCTTTAGATAATCCAGAAATTCCTTTAAAAGCAATAGGAAACCATTTAGGCAGATCATCCTCTAAAACTAACTCATTTGGTGAAAGTGTATGTAAAATTTCAGAGAAAAATTCACTACCATTAACAGTGATAGTATATTTTATTCTGGCATTATCATTTAGAATCCTTTCTATTACAACGATGGCACTGTTTTCTTTACTAACATTCCTATAAAAATAATCACAAGTAGACTCTTCTTTTTCACACTCTATAAAATTTGATTTAAACATATAAATGTTATTATTTACTTTAGTTATTCTTTTCACTTTTAGTTCAGAACCATTTTCCTTAAACACGCCTTCACTATTAGGGCTACAATAATTATAAAAAGAGAATGTAGTAAAACTTTTATCGTTGAAACTGATGTACAATTTTTGATCATCAACTAATATGCGAAATTTACCATTGAAATTATTATTGATCACAGCATTATTGATATATGGTTTTATTTTTTCACCTGCTACACTTTGCCAATGGATCCAGTCAGAATATGCATATAATTTATTTTCATAGGATGCACAACCATCTTTTCTTTCTCTATATTCATTTACAGAAGGTGCCATCCATTCTTGATAACCAATTAACTTTATACCCCAAAATCGTTCATATGTAATATACCAAGGCATCAAAATGCAAGAGATACTACCAACTATGAAAACAAGAATAAAAAACAAGACTAATATGCTGTTAAAATTTATATACTTCATATATCACCTCACTTACGCACTATATTGTACGATGCAAAATGATAAAACGGAATGTATGTTTCCCACCTACCTTTCTGTTTTTCATCACCCTTGCAATCTACACGATCTAATATTTTAATTTCCCACCACTTAAATATCCCCCAGCCTGGCTTTTTATAAGCAATCACTGCTCTATAATGAGGGCCTGCTGTAAAATCCTCCCAAGATGTGGGCTTCATTAATCTCAAACTTATACCAGGTAACCCTTTATTAATGGCTTTCTCTGGGCAAATACATCCACTTATAGTCCTTTTATAATCACTCCAGGCACTAATGCTGTTACCTATGTGGCCATACCATCCGACCTTTCCATTTACCAGCAATTACAACATCTTTTGCATACATTTCATCTTTGAGACACTTTCCTTTTTTTTCAAAATTCAAATTTTCCCATCTTGGGGCTAAACCATTAGCAGCAAGATAATCAAGAACAAAACCAGCAGCAACTAAGCCACATGCATGCATATAATTGATCAGTTCATCTCCATAATTATAAATAGAGACATAATTGCCTTTATCATATTCTGTTTTATACCAACCTAATCGTTTTTTATTATTTAGGTACAACCAATAATTGTTCAGTCGTGGCCCTTTATACCCTTTCATTGTATTCATATAAGTTTCAAGAGTCGTTTCTTCATTTTTCGCCTGTCCTCTTGTTTGAAAATCAAGGACTTTACCTTTATGAGTTTCAGCAGTTTCCCAAAACAGAGTGGCATCCTTTTGCAATTTCGACTTCCATTTTTGATTTGTCTTCATCGCTCAATTCTTTAAACAACTCTGGATCAATTTCTAGGGCTTTATCATAAGTTAAAACTTCCTTGATGTCACCTTTATTAACAGTTGAACCATCCGCTAAAGTTAGATACTCATTAAACTCGCCACTCACTCCCTTTGTAGGTGTCGTGCGACCAATTACAACTGAAGGATAGCCATCGTCAACAAGTCGTGGTAGATCTTCATTTGTTAACTTACCCATATCGTATAATTTCTTTAAGTCAATGCTATACCCTGACGATTTACCTTCAAAGACTATAGGACAACCATAATCTTTAGTTGCAGCTCCAACAATTGAACCAATGAGTTTATTTTTGTCAACTACTCGGAATTCATAAAAACGAATGTCGCCATCGCTTGAATAAATAGCAATTGGCACTGGTAATAACGAAGAGGCTCCAGGATACTCTCCGCTCTCTTTACCGTAAGTAAGCCAAAGTTCAGCAAATTCCTTTGACAATTGCCAGTCGACTATATTCTCATTTCCTTTAGCAAGCAACAAGTTCAACTCGCCTTCGGAAGTGAGAGTTTCCATTTCCCATTCAAGGGCTCTGGACTCTTCCTTTTCACTCGGCATTGTATGCTCACATGATACCACAACACCCAACAATAAAAACCACAACAAAACATTTGTCACAATCTTCATAATCTCAACCTTCCTTAATACAAATATCTATGAATATTGTATAACAAAACCATACTGATGACAATACTACATACTAAACTAATACAAAACTTCACACAAAATGTTAGAAATGCAACAAAAACTTTTAATATATAGCGAAAATCAAAAAAGGCATATGTAATGCTTCTTATCCATATGCCTTTAAATAACGGTATCTATCAATACTTATATGCCGCACTCACCCCTTCGCGGATAAATTCGCCGTCGCCGTCTTGGGAGAGGAACATTCCGTCGCCATAGGCTAAATGCCCGCGTAGATACACCATCTTTACTTTACCGATGAGTGTGCGTCCTTCGTAAATGCTGTAGCCTGAGGCACTCTGAATTGTATTCTTTGTTACTTTCCAACTCTCTTCAGGATCGAACAAGACAATATCGGCATCGCTTCCTATGTGCAAGGCTCCCTTTCGCGGATACAAGCCAAACAATTTTGCAGGTCCTGTTGAAATTAGGTTCACAAACTGCTGAACATTGATAAGTCCACCAGTTGAGGCAAAGGTAGAGAGAAGCGAACTCATCTCTTGTGTGCCTGGAATTCCTGGCAAGGTGTGGCGACAATCATCACCAGTTGTCAACTTTTGCTCTGCGGTAAAGGCACAGTGATCGGTTGCAATCACATTGATATCACCGTCTTCAAGAGCTTCTGTGAGAGCCGCATTGTCCTTTTTAGAGCGAAGCGGCGGTGTCATAAGAGCAAGAGCCCCATTCTTTCCTTGTAAGAGCGACTTATCAGCAAATAGATAATGCGGAGTAGTTTCAATAAAGATTCTTGCACCTTCTTCGCGTAGATCGTACACTTCCTGTAAACCTTCTTCTGATGACACATGCACTATGTAAAGTGGCATCTCTTCTTCAAGAGCGAGAGTGCCTAGATTGCGGATTGCAATGGCTTCTGCTTTTGCAGGGCGAAGCTCCGTGTGATTGATTGGCTTGTATGAACCCTTGTAGTTCTTTTCAATACTTTCGATTGTGTCGTTGTCTTCGCAGTGTGCGGTAATCAAAATCTTGTTTTCTTTTGCCCATTTGAACAACTGTCTGAGTTCATCGCGGTTTTCAATCAAATAGCCTACATTGCGGTAAGTTGTAAAGATTTTGATGACGGAAATCCCTGCTTCTACAAGTTCTTTTAAATCCTTTTCTGTGGTTTTACCCACATGGTAAACTCCTTGATGAAGAGCAAAATCCACAGCCATCGTATCTTTCATTTCATCAATGCGCATTTTTGCACATTCCTTTAAGGAATGCTTCTTGTCGTCGTCGGCAAAGTCTACAACTGTTGTGACTCCACCAGCTAAGGCACAGCGAGAGCCTTCGCGGAATTTATCAGCAGTCACCGTTCCACGCGACACGAGCCCAAAATGAGTGTGTGCATCGATAAAGCCTGGCATCACCAAAAGCCCATCTGCATTTACAATCTCGGTATCGGCAGGAAGCATTTCAGGCGGAATGCTCTTAGCGGTGCGAAGAATCTTGCCGTCTTTTACAAGAATGTCTTCACGACGTTGCCACTCTGTGTCTACAATTAAACCATTTCGTATTAAAAGCATTGAATCCATAATTATATTTTACTCCATATTTTTAAAATTATAAAGAGTTTTTTAAAGAATTTTAATTTTTGTTAGGAATTGGATTGCCATTTTCATCAAGAGGAATGAGAGGAAGTGGTTCTTCATATACCTTATCCACATGGTCCCACTTTAGAATCAAGTCCTCGTCGTTTATAAGTGTCTCTGTCTCTTTCTTTGGCTCTTCCTTTTTACTTGCACAAGAAAAGAGAGAAAGACATACGAGACTTAAAAATATAACAGTTGTTATTTTTTTCATATAACACCTCTTTTAAAAAGAAAGTAGGCGGTAAAATACCACCTACTTTAATTATACACTATTTTAACACAAAAGTATAGCGAAGATTGTCATTATTATTTTCAATTCTCAATCCACTATAAGTGCCAGTAGCTCCAGCCTTTAACAACACAAATGTGTTTGTATTTGGGTGAAGCTTCTTGCCTTCTATAAGGCTGTAGGCTCTGTCGGCAGACGAATTGTACACAAGTGGACCTGATGTTATAACAGTAGTTCCGCTTCTGCTTGTTGAGCCGAGAATATCAACTTCTGCTCTAAAGCCATAGTGATTTGCACTTGCGATTTTGTTACCAGTGTAGAATGCATTATTAAACCAGAAATCAGATTCGGAGTTTTCTGTTAACATCTTGTATGGTTTTCGAGCCTCAGAAACATCAGAAAGCAGTAGGCTTGCACCCCATCCTCTCATAAGCTCTTCCCAAGTGGTTGTGCTACTAATACTATGCGCAAGCATTGAGGTAATTGCCTCAAAGTTTTCTGTTGCAGACCCATCTGCATGTCTAATAGTTTCTTGTTCTTCAGATGCCAAATATGTTTTTACAAATGCTGGTCCATAGTTTCTAATAAGGTATGCACCAAATGAGAAATTTAGACCATATGGAAAAACAGAACCCTTTGTTGACACACCATCGTAGTCAAGAAGGTTATATCGCTCTGCGGCAAGATACTGTGCGATTCTTCCGTTAATTAGTTTTGTAGAAGATGTAGGAAGCCCGCCTGTAGTTTCATCGTTGTTGCCAGGTCCTGATACACCAAGCTTATTTGCAACCATCTCTTCTGCAAGAGTTGCAAACAATTCAGTTACGAATGTTGATTCAGTGCAACCAAGTTGAGTTAATTTGCCGCCAACTATAGCCCATCCTTTTTTCACTTGTCTCTGGTAGTTATGAATTGCATGCTGGAATTCATGAGCCATTGTGGTTTGACTGCCAGCTGGATCATTCTTAGAAAGGTATGCATCCATAAACAACATCAAAGCTTCATTTGATTTTGGGCTACCATAAACCTGTGTTGCTCTGCCACCTTTTACATTTACCATTGTGTGAAGCGATGAGAAATAACCGCCTGTTCCAGATGTTTTACTTTGAGTCTCGTTAATATCTAAAAACAAAATCACAACTTCATTAGTATTATCAATTCGATAACCATTCTTTGCAATTCTATCATACCCAAGACCAGTAGTCATAGCATCAGTCCAACCTGGAATCTCACCATAAACAGGACCAAACACTTTTTCATCTAGTTCCCAAATACCTTCACCTGATGACGGAAGGAAAGCCTCTGCTTGAGCATCTACAAAAGCCTGATCTAGACCTGCATTAGTTCCCCACTGCGAATTTTCTACAAATATAAACAAAGTTTTATCGCCTTTTGTCACCTTTTTTTGGAGTGTTGCAGTTACATCTACAGTTCCACTTCGATTTTTATTTGCTACAAAAGTATAGGATGCACCTTCGTCTAAATTAGTATAAGGACTTGACCATTGTGTTACACCACTTGGTGCCTTCACTGAAGCATTGCTCTCAATCAAAGGAAGTGGCTCTTCAACGACCTTTTCTACATAGTCTGTTATTACACCCTTCGATATTCCGTCAATATCATCACTCTCAAGTACCACATCAAATGATTTGGTGCCAGATGGTGTTCCAAGACCTTTAAGAGTTGGAGCAGAAACTGAAGGAGAAGAGAAAGGGTCTTCGTTATTTAGGTTGCTTATAACCAAATATAGGTTTCCAGTCTTATTCCCAAGATTAACCGTCACATTGTTTTTCTCATCTATGCTTACAGCATCAGCAATTACACTATCCGCTGTAACCAAACTCTGATTTCCTATAGGTTCAGATGGTTCAACCTTTGGAGGACATGAAATTAGCAAAACTGTACTTACCAAAATGGTGCAAATTACACCAAAAATTTTCTTCATAAAACACCTCATAGATTATTATATCACAAAATCTCAATATTGTGCATAAAAATTAGTTTATATTTTCATAAAATTCATCAAAATCGACAGAATAGATGTTTTTATTGTCAATTAAAGACGCCAAGCGCTTCTCATCGCTGAAAATATACACCGCTCTGTCATTAGAAGCAGCATATTTTAGGGCATGCATACTTCCCCCATCGATACTTGATTCCACAACAATCAAGAATGATGAGAGCAAAGCCTGAACCTTATCTCGAAAAATGAACGAAAACTTAGTAAGCGGAGTTCCATCTTTGAACGGCGAAATGAGCAGTCCACCACTTCGTAGAATCTCGGTGGCAAGTTCTGTGTTTTCTTTTGGATAGATCGGAGCATTTATCGGAGTTGGGAGTACTGCTATTGTCTTACATAGCGATGCAGAGTGTACGGCACTATCAATACCAACGGCAAGACCAGATAGCACACTATAGCCACAGTCTGCATATAGTGATGCAAGTGTTTTTGCCCGCTCTATACCTTTTGCACTCGCATTTCTAGTGCCAACAATGCCAACGATTTTATTTTGTAGAAGAGCAACATTTCCTTTATAATAGAGTTTTCCTATAGATGGAACAAAAAGTTCATTCATCAGACACGACTCCTCTTGTAAATCGTGGACGAGCGGTCAAATCTTTGATTGTCTCTATATCTTTAAATCCGTTTTTTTCAAAAATCGCCTTAACCTCATTTCCTTGCTCTATGCCGTGTTCCAAAAGAAGAACACCGCCTTTTTTCAAAAACAATGGGGCTTCTTTCACGAGATTCTCAATTACAGAAAGCCCATCTTCGCCTGCAAACAAAGCGATTGAGGGTTCATTCAACACTTCTTGAGAGAGACCGTCCTTATCCTTTGTAGCAACATATGGCGGATTTGAAATTATTAAATCAAATTTATCGTTCACACAAATACTATATTGGGGATAATCCTCAAAAAGATTGCTAGAGAACAGACAAACGTCAGAACTTATATCAAAATTATTAGTTTCCATATAAGTTTTACGAAAATACTCAAGGTTATTTTTAGCAACAACTAGGGCTTTTTCACTAATATCAGATGCGAAAAGTTTAAACCGTACACCTCTATCTAAAAAATGAAGGTAAATTGATAATCCAATGCAAAAAGAACCTGTGCAAACATCAGCGACATTAATATTGTATATCGAATTTCCGTTTTTGTCCTTCTTTACAAAACTTTCTGCTGATATAATCTCATCGATTTTGTTTATAGCCAGTTCAACGAGTTCTTCCGTTTCAGGACGCGGAATCAGCACATTCTCATCGACAAAAAAAGTACGCTCAAAAAAATCCTTTTTGCCGATTATCGAAGCCACAGAGAAACCAGACTTTCGCTTTTCTAGAAAATGCTGAAATCTCTTAAATTTTTCGTCGTATTCCTCATCAGCCTTGCACAAAACTCTCGCATCCTGTCCTAAATGCTTCACATAGGAATCAAGATCTAGTGAGAAACTCTCCAGAAATAGAATACGCTCGTCAAGAGATAGATTATTTATCTTGAAGGTATTTTTCGGCATCCGCGATTTTAAGAGCCTCTATGATCTCATCCATATCGCCTTCCATAAATGTGTCTAGGTGGTAAAGAGTGAGATTTACACGGTGATCTGTGACTCGGTTTTGTGGAAAATTATAGGTGCGAATTCGCTCACTGCGGTCACCTGAACCTACTTGAGACTTACGGTTTTCGGAGCGTTCCTTTCGCTTCTTTTCCTCTTCCATTTCGTACAAGCGAGAGCGAAGCACACGAAGAGCCTTGGCCTTGTTCTTAAGCTGGGACTTTTCGTCTTGCTGAATCACAACAAGACCAGTTGGAATATGGGTAAGGCGTACAGCGGAGTCGGTTGTGTTAACACATTGTCCGCCAGGCCCTCCTGCCCTCATCACATCGATCTTCAAATCCTCAGGCTTGATTACAATGTCTGTTTCTTCGGCTTCAGGAAGCACTGCAACGGTAACGGCTGAGGTGTGAATTCGCCCTGAACTTTCGGTTTCAGGCACTCTCTGCACTCGGTGTGTACCACTCTCATAGCGAAGAAAGCCGTACACATTCTTTCCTGAAAGCGAAAAGACTATTTCTTTTATGCCGTGGAGCTCGGTTTCATTAAGGCTCATAATTTCGCTCTTAAAGCCCTTCTTCTCCGCATAACTCATATACATTCTGTATAGATCTGATGCAAAAAGTGCCGCCTCATCTCCGCCTGTTCCTGCCCTGATTTCCATAATAATGTTTTTGCCATCAAGTGGATCTGGTGGAACTAAAAGAGCCTTAGCCTTGTTCTCCGTCTTCTCGATCTTATCCTTTAAAGCATCGATGTCGTCTTTTATAAGTGACTCAAGATCACTATCCGCCCCTTTTAAAAGAGCATAGTTCTCATCGAGTTCTTCTGTATATTTTTTCAAATCGCGAAGCACATCGACAAGTTCAGAAAGGCTTGAACGGCGAATTGAGAGTTCCTTGTAGCGAGCCTGTTCTTTCGATATATCAAGAGTTGATAATTCCTTATCTAAGTCTTCAAGAGCCTTTTCGTTTTCGGAAAGTAAATTCAAATCCATCAATAGCCTAACACCCTATAAATCACTTTTTTAGCTTCTTCATCGTCTTTAAAGATCATATCGACCTCTTCTTTAGAAAGACATTCGATCTCGTGATACAGATAATGAATCCACACTTCGTCCTCTGGAGAATTTAGCACATGCTTACGGCAATAATAATCTGGCTGTATTGGAAGCGGATCCTTGTGTTTATAAAGTGGCACCTTATAATCATACACCGCAACTTTTATATCTTCGCGAGGAATCCCCTTATCCATAATTACATTTGTAAGAGCATTGACGGTTTTACCAGTGTCGAAAATATCGTCAACGAGCAGAATTTTATCGCCAGAACGTAAGTACTCGGGAAGGTAAGTCCAACCGTCTACCACCACTCGTCCCTTTGAACGCTTCATATCGCTATAAGAACGTGCAACAACTGCAGCATAGAACACAGGGTGGCTCTTGTCTTTCTCTGCAACCTTGTAGAACTCAGAAAAGATGTTTGCCATATAGGCACCGCCCCTCAAGGAAGCATAGATTACATCGGGGACAAAGTGATCCTCATAGTATATCTTAGAGACTAACTTGATCACATTATTCCTATACTGATCTGGGCTGATAAATTCTTTCTTCATCGCTTTTCCTCAACCTCAATATGAGATGAAAACATTATACTAAAATTTTAAAATTTTTACAACATCTTTTCTACACGAGAGATCCTAGCGATTTTCGTAAAAAAAAGAAAAAAAGTATTGATTGTTTTTTTTTTTTTGATAATATAAGATTTGAGCAAGTAAGAGGCACTCCTTTTACTTGCTCTCCCTAGGAGGAAAAAGGTATGAAAAAAAGTTCAATTTTTGTAACTATTTTATTAGTTGTAGCATTGTGCTTTGCTGTGTCTTGCCAAAAAGGACCACAGGTAAGCATTACCAGTGCTGCTGATATAAAAAAAGATGCTACAGTAGATAAAGCACTTGAAGATTTCACATTTGAAATCGAAGTTGTAAACGGTGCTTTTGTATCTGATGCAAAAGGGCAAACCTTGACTATTAAAGGTCTTGATCAATTTAATGCATCGGGAACAGGCGATGATGCAAGAGCAACAGCTACTGCAACAATCTCAAAACTTGCAGATGCCGATGCTACATCAAAAAAGATCACAAAAGCAACAGTAACAGTTTCTGGCTTTACAGCAAAGGTTGCAACACAAGGTGCAAAGGATCTTACATTTGAAATTCCTGAAATCAAGGCAGATGCAAAGAAGTGTCTTGAAGATACAACAAGTGCAGTTGCAATCGGCGGAAGAAAGGTTTCCATCACTGCAAGCAATCCTGTTCAGAAAGTAGAAGTTGTTGCGGCTCCTACAAGTCGTGAATTTACAGCAGGTAGATCAATTTCAACTGCCAACACAGTAACATTTACTCTCACTGGTGCAAAATGGAAAGAATCTGCAGCTCCAACAATTAGTGCCGATAATGGTCTTACATTCTCTATTGAAAAAACAAGTGATACAGTTATGACACTTAAAGTTACAGGTACACCAACAGAAGTAGCTGATGCAAAAAACTATAGTTTTGTCATTAAAGACTTTGTTGATGTGGCAACAGGTTATACTCTTGATAACACCTTAAAGGCAAGTGTTTCTGTAACCGTTAAGGCCGCAGCTCCTGCTCAAAAGACTGATATCTCTGCTCCAACAGCATCAAAGACTGATGCTTTTAGTTTTAAAAAAAACACAGAGGTTACTAGTGATAATACTATAACATATACTCTTACAGATGGTGCTACTTGGAAAGAAGTATCTTCTATAACTTTTGATACAACAACCCCAGTAGGGTTGACTATTAAACCTACAGTCGATAGTGCAAAAAAAGTACTTACCTTAACAATTACAGGTACACCAACAACTGAAAGTTCAGAGACAACTTATTCATTCAATATTGATGATAAACTTGTTGATCTTGATGCGACACACAAACTTCCAGATGCAGGTTTAAAAGGATCCTTAAAGATCACTGTTGTATAATTAAGTTTATTTTATAAACCTTTAAAGAATGCCCTAGGTACTTTCTAGGGCATTCTTTATATAAAATCTAGATTTTACTTTTAGAAATCACGATAATTTATTTAAATGAGATTTATGCAAGAATTGCCATTAGAATTTTTCTGACTATTCAATCACAACACATCTTTAAGAGTTGCGGTAGCAAAGTTTTCCGAAAACAGAGAGTGAATCTCCGTGATTATAGGTTCACTTTCTATAATATTTTCATCACTGCCCAAAATAATTGAAAGCAGAAAATTGATGCTAATCTTTTCAGGTGGCAATGCCATAGAATATGAGCGTTTTTTCATCTTACCTATTGGGTATATAACCCCTGCACTCACAAATTTATCTGCCATTTTTATCACCTCATACGATGAAATGTGCAAGGTTTCACTTAAGGTTGCAAGGCTAACTCCACCTTTCGATGCTACAAACGATGAAGCTATTGTCTTTATAAGCGAGATCATATCCCTAATCTCAGCCTCCATGGTTCTAGAAATCTCTTTGTTCTTCTCGGGGCGATACTCGGCAACATATGCTATAGTTATGCTCAAAAGCACTATAATCCACGAATAGTAAAGCCAAAATAAAAACACAAACACAGATGAAACAGAACCATAAATCACAGAAGATTTACGAAACAATACACTCACAAAAGTACTCAATAAAAATGTAAGGAAATATATACCTACTGTAGAAATCAATGCCCCAAGCGAGGCATAAAGTGGCCTCACATACACCTGCGGTATCAAGAGTATGCAAAAGAAAAACACACAGAATGTAAGAGCGATGTTAAAAATCTTACTTGAGAATATCTTATAAAGCCAGGCGAACGAAAAGCCTGAAATCTCACTGTCAAGCACGGCGATCACCTTGTCTCTGGAAAACACAAAAATAGATGCAACCACGATGAACACAATCAAAAACACGATGTATGAGAAAAACCGACGAAAGATATTTTGCCTATCGTGAATAGTCGGAGTGCGATAAATGTTGTTTATAGATACATATATGTTATTTATAAGCAAAATAGATGAGTAGAAGAACACAATCATACTCACCACCCCAAGCGATTTAGAGTTCTTTAAGTATTCGCTCAGCGATGAGATTATATTCTCTGCATTCCTCACCCCACCAATCGATGCAAAAAACCGCTCAAGCATATCGTAGAACAACTGTGTAGTGCCTAGCATATTGAGTATTGGCAAGAATAGAGCTAAAAAGGGCACCACCGTGATAAGTGTGTAATAGATCAAACTCGCCGCCGTTTTTGTACAACGGTTTATGCGAAATGAATAAAACACCTCACTTATAAAAGCATTCACCTTATCAAACTTCAAGGTGTTTTTAAAGAAGAAATAGACTTTATAAAGAAAGAGTTTTATTTTGCGCATTTCTCGTTTATAAAGGCAAATGCATCACTCATCACTTCTTTTTTGCAGAGTTCAAAAGCGATTTCGTGGCGAGCTCCTTTGTACAACTTTACAGTCACATCTTTAACTCCAGCCTTGATGTACCTTTTGCTTGCTTTAATAACACCGCGAGAAAAATCACCAACTGGGTCTTCGTCTCCAGACACAAACAAAATTGGCAGGTCCTTTCTCACCTTGCTTGCTGCTTTTTTAGATGTGGCATGTATCATTCCCCTAATAAAATCGTAAAAGAACGAGGAAGTACAGACAAAGCCACAATCTGGATCGTCTATATATTTTTGAACCTCTTTTTCATCCCGGTTCAACCATTCAAAGCCGTTTGCCTCCACTCCCTTTTGTTCAAAATGCTTGTTGAACGAAGCAAAACTGAGACGATTCATCAAGCTAGAGGGTGTTTTTGCTCCAATTCGCTTTTTCTCAATCGCACTGACCATAGGACCAAAAGCCTTAATAACAAAGGTTGGCATACCAGTGCCTGAAAAAATCGCGGCATCGAATTCATTTGGAAATGACGAAATAATCTCGCGAGAAAGATACGAACCCATACTATGACCGAAAAGCACGAATTTATCGTAGCGATTCTCTGATTTTACCATATGTGTGAGCTCAATAACATCAAGAGCGGTGCGCATCCAACCATTTTCTTCGGCATACCAACCTCTCTCTACCCCCTTACCTGTATTTCCATGACCACGTAGGTCAAGAGCATACACGGCTATTCCGTTTTGGTTGAGAAAATGAGCAAACTCTTCGTAGCGTAGGGAATGCTCTGTCATACCGTGAACAAGAATCATAACGATCTTCTTGTCGTTTTCGGTTTCATCCCACTTTCGATAATAAAGAGTGTGCGAATCTGATGTTGTCATTGATGTTAAAGTGTCTCTCATACTTATAGTATAACACCTATTTTGACATTTGTAAAGAGCAAAAAACGCTATTTCAACAAAAAATCCCCCTACAATAGAGACGATGCTTTTCATTGTAGAGGTTAAACTCTATTTTGCGGTTATGCCAAGATTAAGACTGTTTATCCAAGATGAAATTTCTGATGCGGACGCACTGCCTGAAAATCTTAGTCCTGACGACCAAGTGCCATTGCCACGCTTAAGTCCTTCAAGGATTGTAGCACTGCTACCTTGAGGACTGCTTGCTGATGTACAAAATGGTACGATAGTTTTACCAGACAAGTCATTATTCTCAACAAAAGTGTAGAGTATCTTTGGAGCCTTTCCCCACCAGATTGGATAGCCTAAAAATATTATATCATAGTCATCAAGATTTGCAATAGAATTTGCAATTTGCGGACGAGCACTGTCATCCTGATTTTCAAGCGAAGTTCTACTACTCGAATTGCCATAATTTATATCATCTTGAGTATAAGGTACTGCTGCTTCAATCTTATGTAGAGTAGCACCCTCTATTAAAGAATTAATCGTAGAGGCAACTCTTTCTGTGTTTCCTGTTGCAGAAAAGTAAGCAATAAGCACTTTTTTCTGGCTTCCATATGGGGCAGTTGTACTTCCTCCCTCTGTAGATGATCCACCGCTACTTGAACTCGATGTGTTTGGATTACAAGAATTACACGAAACGAGTACAACAACGATAAAAGCGAAAATCAAATATTTAAAAACTCTTTTCATACATTCCTCCTAAAGATAAAAGGACGATAAAACTTGTTTAACATTATGCTCTGTCAAACAAATGTTTTCGTATGAAATTATACTACAAAAAACTTTCGAATATATCAAATACTTTATTTTTATGATTTAGATATGCCTAAAAAGCATTGCACAAATTCTATAAATTTTACGAAGCACGAAGTCCAATGTTGCCCTTTTTTCCACACAAGTACACTAGATGAAATCAATGGCGGATTTAGCGGTCGATATGTAATGACATCAGGAGAAAAATACGGAATCATCCCCTCATTTAGAATTGAATAGCCAAAACCATTCTTTACTAACGATACGGTATTCATTGTAAGGTTGCTTCTACAAACTACATTTAGAGTATCAAAAAACGAGCCAAACCAGTGTTTAATCTCGCTTTGTATTTTTAAGCGACTCGGAAGAATAAGTGGTAACGGTGCTAAATCACTTGATTCTATTGTTTCTTTTTTTGCAAGAGGAACATCTGGTAACATTAAGGCAACAAGATTCTCCTTTACTTTTAATCGCACAAACTCGTATTTATCAATATCGACAGGTTCAATCAAAAGACCAATATCGATAAGCCCTCTATCCATTCGCTCAAGAATTACATCAGATGTCGCGGTATACACTTCGAACTTTACAAGTGGATACTTCTCTCTAAAAGAAGCAAATAACTTTCCAAGCAACTCAACAGATGTAATTTCACCACAGCCTACAGTTATAGTACCTTCGATCATTTCGTCGCTATTTACAATTTCATCAGTTGTCTTATCAACAAGTGCTAAAATCTCCTTTGCTCGCCTAGATAAAAGCAAGCCTTCTTCTGTTAACTTAATTTTATGAGGACCACGTTCAAAAAGTTTTACACCAAGTTCGTCTTCTAAAAGTGCAAGTTGCCTACTTAGGGTTGGCTGAGTGATGTGAATTACATCTGCTGCCTTTGTTATACTCTCCTCTCTTACAACGGCGAGAAAATATTTTAACACTCTTAATTCCATTTTTGCCTCTTAATATCAAGTATAACATATGTTATAATAAAATACCATATATTTCTAAGCACTTTTTCATAAACTGAAAGTATAACATATGTTATATTTACGAAAATCCATACAAACTACGATTTTTATACATTTTTTTCCACAAAAATCTCAAACCGTGGTATAATAAAAGAAATGGCTAAAAAAATTATTATACATTCACATTTTTATCAACCGCCTCGTGAAAATCCAGATACTATGGAGATAGACGACGAATCAAGTGCCTTTCCATTCAAAAACTGGAACGATCGCATTACTTCAGAATGCTATAGAGCGAATGCTTTTTCGCGCTACCTTGACTCGGATGCCCATGTTAAAAAAATCATCAACAACTATAAGTATATGTCGTTCAACTTCGGTCCGACCTTGCTTACATATCTTGAAAAGCAGCATCCGAATGTTGTTGAAGCGATTAAAGAAGCAGACAGAGAAAGTATAAAGTTATTTGGCGAAGGCAATGCTATAGCTCAGAGTTACAATCACACTATTCTGCCTTTAGATGACAAAGACTTTGCTCGCACTCAAATTCGTTGGAGCCTAGATGATTTTGAGCGATTTTATGGAAGAAAAGCAAAGGGCTTCTGGTGTCCTGAATGTGCAATTTCACCATTCGTTATAGATTTACTCGCAGAAGAAGGGATTAAATTCGTAATACTCTCACCTTTTCAAATCGATCATCTTACAATCGACAATAAGATTATAGAACAGAAAGACCTTAAGTCATCATACCTTGACAAGCCGTATATCATAAAAGGCGAGAAACATTCTATAAGTGCATTTTTCTATAACGGCAGTTTATCATCTGACATCAGTTTTGCTCATCTCTTAAGAAGTGCTGATAACTTCTATAAACGGCTTTTGAAAGAAAGCACGGATTGTTCCCTTGTTATGGCGGCAACCGATGGCGAAATTTATGGGCATCACGAACCTTTTGGCGATATGGCTTTTGCAGCACTCACAGAAAAGATGAGGATTGGTGGTAAACTCGAATTTACAAATCCAGCTGCTTACCTTAAAGAAAACCCACCTAAATATACTGCTACTCTTATCAAAGGCGAAGATAATCTTGGCTCATCTTGGAGTTGCTCACATGGAGTTAGCAGATGGTACAAGGACTGTGGCTGTGAAACTGGAGGAAAACCAGAGTGGAATCAAAAATGGCGCACTCCTCTTCGCACTGCCCTAAACAAGGCTAAAAAAAATATAACAGATGTTATATTTTCTCGCCTGTCAGACCTAGGATATGACCCTTCATCTACAATTTTAAATTACATAAAATTTGGAGTGCCGAGAGGCTCTCATACAGAAGAAGTAAAAACCTTGCTTGAGGCTTATAAATGGATGAGTTACTCATTCACATCGTGTGGCTGGTTTTTCAACGATATTTCTGGAATTGAAACTGTCCACAATATACAATATATGTTGAAAGCACTTGAAATGCTCTCCTTAAAGAAAGCAGAAGATGAGTTTATTGAAAACTTGAAAGATGCAAAAAGCAACGACAAGGAATACGGAGATGGTGCAGAAATTGCAGAGCGAATTATACTCCGTAAGCACCAAAAAGATCCATATGAGGTTCTTAAGGAAATAAAAGAACATGGACTTGATGAGAAAAATGGATCGCTCTTGAAAACTGCCTTGTTGCTACGACCAAAGGCTGTTGCCTCCGACTTCTATTTCGATGCTCAGAACATATTGTATAGAGAAATCGTAGAAGGTCGGGCTAAAGGCAATTCCTTCCTTCCATATCTTATTGAAAGGCTTGATCTATCAAAGGAGTTGCTAAAATCTTAGTCATATTAAAATTATATAAAAATTAATAAAAACCATATAAGGAGCAATTATGAAAAAATTTAAATTATTCGGTACAGTTACCGCGATTTTACTCGTGTGTATTATGCTTTTTTCTTGTGCAAGTGCAACAAGAGTTGAACTTCCACTTGGGAAAACACGAAGTTACAACGAAGAAAACCTAAGGGTAAAAGGCGAGCCTTACCATTTAGTCGTGCTTGCAACATCAGATATCCACGGCAACATTTGGGGCTATTCGTATGAAGATGGCAAGGAAACTGCTAACAACGGAATGGTGAGAGAAACATCCTACATTAAAGAGCAGAGAGCCTTGTATCCTCACCTACTCTTGATCGATGCAGGCGATGCAATTCAGGGTACGATTATGACGGATGACATTTACAATAAACATCCTGAACTCACTCACCCTATGATCGAAGCCTTTAATGCAATGAAATACGATGCCCTCACTCTAGGAAACCACGAGTTTAACTGGGGTATCACTCGTATGCAGCAACTTTTGAAAAATGCAGATTTCCCAATTCTTGCTGCTAATGTAAAGAACAAGAATGATGATTATATCACAGGTCGCGGTCATATCATCATCGAACGAGATGGTGTGAAAATCGGTATAATAGGAGTTGTAACTCCAGATGTACCAATTTGGGATGGTGGTAAACAGGGCATAGACAGTGCAGTTTTTGAAGCGGCAAACATCGCTGTTAAAAATGAAATTGCAGCAATTAAAGACAAGGTTGATGTTATAATCGTGCAAGCTCACCTTGGCGAGTATGCAGAGTTTGATGAGGAAAACGGTTCTGATTCTGGAGACAAGATTCTAGAAGATAATCCTGAAATTGATATTTTACAACTCGCCCATAACCATGTGGTTATTAACAAGAAGAAAGGCAAAACTTTAATCGGAGCTGTAAGAAATCTTGCTCGTGACATCGCTCGCTTTGAACTAGTGCTTGACGACAACAACAGAGTTATAGACTCTCACTTAAGTATAGTCGATATGCAGAACTACCCTGTTGATAATACACTGAGAGTAGATCCGATTATAAAAGAAGCACACGAGAAGACTATAGAGTATATTCGTGGCGGAGTAAGCACAGACGGCTCAGCTAAAGGTGCTACTCTTGGCTCGACTACGGCAAAATTCCAACCAGAAAACGAAATTCGTGGCATTCCTGAAGGCAAGCTTCGCGATACTCCAGTTATGCATCTAATAAACACTGTTCAATTATTGAACTCTGGTGCAGATGTGTCAGCAGCCGCACTATTCAAAGACACTTCAGACCTTCCTGCTGGCGATTTAAACTATGGCAACATCTTTGACATCTACAAGTTTGACAACACCCTATACAAGGTGAAAGTGACAGGCAGAGAGTTAAAGAACTATATGGAATGGTCTGCTGAGTGCTACAATATGTGGACACCTGGAGACATCAACATTTCATTTGACCCTGAGTACCCTGGCTATCTTTACGATATGTTTCTCGGTGTTGATTACGACATTGACCTCAGCGAGCCTAAGGGTAAAAGAATCAAGAATGTGATGTATAAAGGACATCCACTTTCTGACACAGAAGAATTGTATTTGGCAGTGAACAACTACCGCTACTCATCTGCACTCAAAGGTAAAGGTTTAGTAAGTGGCAAAAAGGAATGGGAATCATCATCATCAATCCGCGATATGCTTGTTGACTACATAAAGAAGAACTCGCCACTTAAGCCTGAGGTTGCCAACAACTGGAAGATCACTGGAGTCAATCTTTATAAAACGGATCCTAGAAGGATCGCCATCATTAATAAAATTAATGATGGCACACTTGAATCGCCTTATAACTTCAGTTATAAGGTCGATTCAAGTTTCTAATGAGATAGTCCCTAGGATCTTCCGCGCCTTTCGCGAAGTCAGCCCTTAAGCGCTAGGTAATACAAAAAGTATGACCGTCGC
>SAMEA104315433__coassemble_394_pt1 | contig 21288 bp, 15 predicted proteins | sample SAMEA104315433__metabat2_high_PE_016 | metagenome-assembled genome bin SAMEA104315433 (sample SAMEA104315433) | gut metagenome | biome: Monkey gut; feature: monkey-associated habitat; material: faeces | place: China | collected 2013
AGGCAAGGTCAAAGAGCCTCCAAGAGATGAAATCTCCCTTTGTAATGTTATACCTCGTGCCGTTTGGATTGATATAAAGCGAATCCAAACCGCCAAAGGTGGCATTAGGTCTTGCACCTGTTATATCGAGTGCAGTGTAAGGAATGCGAATCTGAACTTCTTCGTTAGAGGGAGAAGTTGGACTTCCTGAAACAACCACGACTGTGGAAGTGTCGTTTACCGTAATTGCACTCAAGAGGTTGTAATTTAACCCTGGAACTGCATTTTTAAACCAAGCGGAAACATCGGCATTGGCATCCATTGCAGAAGCAAACTTAATACCACCGCCAAGGACGATTGGAATATTCTGGTTAACTGTGATGTCGTCTGCTGTTACTGTAGTAACACCGCTCACCTCAATTCCACTAGTCTGCACCTTTGAAATGCTTTGCGGCTTAATCGAAAGAGTCGGCATATAAGCAGAATACATATTTCTGTTAGGCGTGGTGAGAATGTTAGAATTCAACTTCATCTTCATAAGAGATGTTGCAAAACTTGTGTTTGGAGTGCCAGAGATTAACACATCAAACGAGTTGTCGCCTTTCTTTACATCCTTATATAGGCTGTACCTTAAGCCAGACACATTTGGTGTAATCCAAGCGGAAATGTCGTAATCGTCTTTGTTTAAGTCTTGAGCAAAAGTGTTATTTACAAGCACGAAGTTCATAACATATTCATTAATTGGCTCGTTTGCAAAGCCCTGAATGTCGGTTAACTTATTGCTTGATGGATTACTCAAAAGGTAGATTGAATTACATACTATATATGAACTCGTAGAATCCTGACCTAGGATGTTCATAAACAATTGTTTACCTGTACTTTGCACTTGTACATCATTTATGCGATCATTCAAGAATGCGACTGGCACTTTGAATTCAAAGCGAGCCTCGTTTATGGCACTTGTTACATAATTTAAACTATCAGAATTCATGGTTATTTGAAGAGCAATTGAAGTATCTCCTTCTTTTACCGCTCCGTTTACCGTAAGTTTAATACCTTTAACATCTGGGTACGAGGGAATAACAAGCCAGTTTGATACATCCCTGCCGTTGTCTATCGCCTTGAAACTACCGCTACCGTTTTGTATGTCGAGTATAACATCGACTGGGCGTTGAAGTTGCCCCATCGTGCGACCAACGACTATTACATCGTCCCTTACGGCAATAGTCGTGTTAGATTCCTTGACAAGGTCACACGATACTGCAAGAGCGATGATCAAGAGTATTATAGAGAATAAAAAGCATAGCCTTTTTTTCGAGTTCATGTAATGTCTCCTAGAATTTGCTTATAATTCTAAAACGATTATATTATAGATTTTTGATTTTGTAAAGTGATTTTTAATATTTTTCTTAAAAATTGTTTGATTTTACTCTCTCTTTAGTGTAAAATTACCGTATGAAAGATTTAAAAATGAGCCAACACTGGGCTGATATAACTGCAAATAAGATAATCGCATTGAAGGGCGACAAGCCTATCTATACCTGTGCATCAGGCATTACACCCTCCGGCACAGTACATATAGGAAACTTTCGCGAGATCATTTCCACAGAGCTTGTGGTAAGAGCACTACGCGAGAGAGGCAAGAAGGTGCGATTCATATATTCTTGGGACGACTACGATGTTTTCCGCAAGGTACCAAAGAATATGCCCTCCCCTGAAATTCTTGAGAACTACCTTCGCTACCCTATCACTCTTGTTCCAGATACATCAGAGAGCGGAACTGACAATTATGCAAGAAAAAACGAATTGGATATTGAAAAGGAATTGCCAAAGGTGGGAATTGCACCTGAGTATATTTACCAAGCATCGCGATATCGCAGTTCTTACTATGCAGAAGACATAAAAAAGGCACTTGAGAAGAAGAGCGAAATCATCGCTATATTAAATGAATACAGGACAGAGCCACTTACCGACGAATGGTGGCCAATCTCCGTGTTCTCGTCGTTTACGAACAAAGACACCACGACGGTGCTTTCGTGGGACGGCGAGTACGGCATCACCTATCGAGATGACAGTGTGAACAAGACAGAGACGGTGGATTTAAGAAAAACTTCGCTTGTAAAGCTAAACTGGAGAGTCGACTGGCCGATGCGCTGGGTGAAGGAAGGAGTCGACTTTGAGCCTGCTGGCAAGGATCACCACAGCGAAGGCGGATCCTTTGATACAAGTAAGAAGATCGTAAAACTATTCGGTGGCGAGGCTCCAGTTTCGTTCCAATACGATTTTTTGTCAATCAAGGGGCACGGCGGCAAGATCTCCTCATCTTCGGGCGATGTGGTTTCGCTTAAAGATGTGCTTGAGATTTACACACCTGAGGTCACACGTTACCTTTTTGCAAGCACAAGGGTGAATGCCGAGTTCGCCATATCGTTCGACACTGATGTGTTCAAGATCTACGAAGATTACGACAACTGCGAGCGAATCTACTTTGGCGAAATGCAAGTTAACGAAAAGCGAAAGGAAAAGGAAGAACGCATTTTTGAACTCTCACAGGTGAACGAAGTTCCAAAAACTCTATCGTATCAAATCCCATTCCGCCACCTTACAAACCTCTTACTCATCCACAGTTTAGACACAGAAGAGACAATAAAAAGCCTTGCGGATGTAAAGAACGATCAAATCGAAAGGCTGAGAGCAAAGGCCGCCTGTGCCGTAGCTTGGCTCAAAAACTATGCAAGCGACGAATTCAAGTGGTCACTATCTAGCAACTCTACTCCACTTCCTAAAATGAGCGACAAGGAAAAAAAGGCAATAAAGGATCTTGCAATACTTGCATCTTCTATTGATGAGTTAGACGAAAAAACACTCGGCAACAAAATCTACGATGTTGCTCACAATGCCGAGATTGAACCAACCGAGTTGTTCACTGTCGCTTACAAGGTGCTGATTGGACGAGAGAAAGGCCCACGCTTAGCAGGTTTCTTAAAGGCGATTGGGAGTAAAAAAGCCACAACGATCTTAGGAAGATAGTTAAAACTTCGGAGGCATTATGGAGATCATCACACGGGAGAGAGTAAAGTCTCTATTGAAAGAAAGGAATCCGAAGGGCGACAAGTTCGCCTTTGGTAGCCTACTTGTAATTGCAGGCTCAGAGGGCTTTACAGGAGCACCGTTTTTTGCCGCAAAGGCGGCGGCTCTCTCTGGTGTGGGGCTTGTTCGGCTCGCGGTTCCTGAGACAATCTGGGCGGTTGAAGCAATGAAATTAGACTCTGTGATGGTCTCGCCTGTCGAAGACGACGAAGATGGGCGCATATCAACCAAAGCCACCGAGAAGATTTTAGACTTTGCAAGAAAGTCAAGTGCAGTACTTATTGGCCCCGGCTGTGGCATAAACAAAGGGATTCAAAGCCTACTCAAAAGTTTACTTACGGTGCTACGAGTGCCACTGCTAATCGATGCCGACGGCCTAAACGTGCTCTCTGAAGATATAGACATTTTGAAATATGCAGTATCGGATGTGATACTCACCCCACACAAAAAAGAATTTGCCCGTCTTTACGGCGAAAAGATAATCCCAAACAACAAGACCTTGCAAAACTTCGCCTACGAACACAATGTTACTATTGTATATAAAGAAGCCGAAACTCGCATCGCCACAGCCGACAACCGCCTGATAATAAACCGCGGTCACCAAAACTCAGGCCTTGCAAAAGGCGGCAGTGGCGATGTTCTTGCTGGCATTATTGCCTCGTTCCTAGCTCAGGGCTACAGTGCGGCGGACAGTACGATCATTGGCGTATATCTCCATTCGATGGCCGGCGAGGAAGCTAGAAAGGAAAGAGGCGAACGTTCAATGCTACCAACGGATGTGATGACATATATTCCGATGGTGCTTCGTAACCTTTAAAGCAAAACTATTTATACACAACAAAAATATTCTCAAGTTGTATTATACCCCTATTAGGTTAAAATAATTTTGCTTTAGCAAAATTAAGGAAAATATCTCGAGAGAAGCGACTTCCTGGCACCCGACGGAGATCTTGATGGATTTCGCGAAGTTGAAGCCCTTAAGCAAGCGACGGTCATACTTTGTGTATTACCTAGCGCTTAAGGGCTGACTTCGCGAAAGGTGCAAGAGATCCTAGGGACTATCTCGTAATAAGAGATACTAGATCATCCACTAGTACAAACAAAACATTCCGAGGGTTCTGATTATACGATAAGACTCTTTTCTTCGCATCGTCAAGCAAAGAAATAACATTTGGAGCAATAGATATAAGCTCCGATTGAGAATTTACATAATGCTTGAAACTGCGGAGTAGTTCATTGATGAAAATGTTGAAGACATTTGCGGTATAAGAGAGCGAATTTCCTGTTTTGCCGAACACTTTTTTTATACAGAGACGAGCAGAGTTTCGTGCGATGTTTGGATTATTTTGCATCGAAAATATAAACGAGCCACACTCATAGCCACACTTCTTGATTTCGGCACTACCCTCAAAGCCTTTCTCTAAGAAAAAGTCCAATAGGCTCTCGTATAATCTGCCATCGTCATTGTAAGATGCAATAATTTCATTTTTCAGCGACAATGGAATATCGCGAAAGTTGAACGGAGAGAGACGCGAAAGCAGGGTCTCGCCAAGCTCAGCCTTGTCCTTTTCAATTATGATGAAATAGGTGTTTTCAGGCGGTTCTTCAAGCAACTTCAAAAAGGCATTTTTTGCACTGTTGGAGGCCACCCCAAGCCCCTCGATTATAAAGAACTTCGGCTTGTTGTTGTTAGAATGGAGAAGGGCCGTCTCTTTGAACAAGCGAACATCGTCTATAGAAAAGCCTGACGGTTGTTTTACGGTAGAGACAATCTCTTTTGCCCTCCGTATGTTCGCTTGTACCGCATCATTCTGACCACTTTCACTATCGACAATAAATGAAAATATATTCAACAGCTCCGCTTCTTTTTCCTTATCAAGCATAGCCTTGCTACTGTCCTTGCTACGAAGCGATGAATATAAAACAGAAAGCACTACAACAATAAGTGCTTCTTTAACCTTCTTAAACGAACTTTCTGTGAGCGAATATAGATATAAATTGCACTTTGCTTCAAAATCAATTGTGATGTCGCGCGACAAAAACAAGAAAATATTGCTAGTGTTTTTGTAAAGACCCTCGCCTATCACAGCCGATGCAGTTTCAAGAGCGGTACTCAAGCGAAAAGTGTACTCGTTTCCAAAAAACAGAATCGAGCGAGGCAAGGTGCCATTCTCAAGGTGCCTCTCTAGTTCTCTCTCAACTTTCGGCTGTGCTAACTTGGCTTTCTCAAACATACTATTTGCCTATCATTTCCCCAACGCCAGATGCAGAGCCAATAATAACCGTGTACATCGGATAAAATACCTTGTTGTAGAAGAACGAATTATTCAACACCGAAGAGAAGTCAAACAGATTCTGAAGCCCAAGAAGCCATATCACCACGGCAATACAGATGAGACTCTCAATCATACCAAGAACGAAGCCCAGGATTTTGTCAACAACACTAAGCCCAATCCCATCAGTCGCTTTCTCAAGCACCGAGGAAAGCGCTCTGCACAAAAAGAAGCCCACAAAGAACAATACTAGATAAGTGAGAAACGAGACGAGCAACTCCTCTGCCTCAATGCGAGAATATATAAAAGATGCCAAACGGCGAGTGAACATCATAGAGGTTAGAAACCCCACGAAGTAACTCGCTTTTGCACCGAGCTCCCTAAAAAAGCCCTTAATCGAAACTACAATACCACCTGCGAAAAGCACTACCAAAATAATTATATCCAAAACTCCCATTAGTTCCCCTAAATGTTAAAGAGTTTTCGCTACACCGATGTCTATAATTGATGCTGCTGTTCTGTAGTTGTTTCTACTTGTGGATATGTTTACTCGTCTTTGCTGCGGAGCTGTTTTAGATGATGCACTTGCATTTGATGTTGCATTCGCTACTGCACTACCGCTTGATACTGTACTACCTGTAGACAATGTGGCTCCGCTATTTGTAGCTTGGCTTCCTGTGGATAGAACCGCATTTGCCCTGTTTGTGGCACTGCTTGAAGTTGAACTAGCACTTGGATTTGATGCCGAATTTGAAATAGTCGTGCTATTATCTGGTGCGACTGTTACGGATGGTTCACTCTGTACAACCTCGCTTGACGATTCTGTTGTTGTTACTTCAGAAGTTGAACTTTCCGCATTTACATTATCGACTGTAGCTTCGCTTTCTACACTTTCGTTTGTTGTGTCAGTAGATTCATCGCTTGCAATGTCTGCAGTTACAGGCTGCTCTGCCCTAATGCGCTTGTTGTACACTTCCATAAAGTTGTCTTTGTAAAGCGGAGATGCAAGCACGGCTGAAACTATGCGCTGTGTGGTTGAGTCTTCAACACTGGTTCTTATTGCACTATCGGTTGATTCTGTGTAAGACGAGAGAGTTTTTAAACCTTCAACTTCAGAGTCTGGCACATAGGATGCAGTTATATCGTTCACCACTTGCATTCTAACAAGGTCGGACTTTACGGATTCGCGAATGCTTTTTCGCTCGGAACTACTAAGACTTGCCCAATAGTCGCGCTGGAATGTACCGTTCTCGTCTGTGAGCAAACGAGTAATTTCCTTATCGACGGCTTCGTCTGGAATGTAAACCCCAGCCTTTTCTGCCATATAGTCAAGAGCAGTCATAACGGCGGCATTCTGAAATGCTTGTTGCCAAATGAACATACTCATACTGTCTCTGTTGTTCTCGTTTATATATTGAGAGTACTGCCTCTCCATATTTTCATAATTTCGTCTGAGATACGAATTTTCAGCATATTCAATCTTCTTGTTTCCATAATAGCCGAAAACATAGTCGTTTCGGTGTGTTAATGCCGTGATAAGACCAAAGCCAGATGTTGGCAGAGCCATAAGCAATATAATTACAACCACGAGCACAACGGCGAAAAACCAAGTTATCTTCTTAGAAAACGGCTGAGCATTCTTCTTTTTTGTATCTGTATTACCCATATTCTATTATTATATCACCTTTTTGAATTCTCATCAAGAAGTATGGGGATTTTTTTAGTGCGAACGGCAAAATAATAGCAAAGTGTCATTATAAACTGCAATATGCTTGAGAGAGCATCGGCTACGGCTATGTTTGCAACGGAAGGATTTGCTATGAATGCGGCATAGTAAGCGTATGGAATTTTCACAAGGAAAATCGGCAAAAGCGAGACGATCACAACAAACTTCGTTCGCCCAATTCCATTGAAATAGCCAAGCAAACAATACACAAACGAAAGCAAGAAGCACTCCACGGCACACACCTTTAAATAGTCGTGGGAGGCTGCAATTACTTGAGCCTCCGATGTAAAGAGGAGCGAGAGTTTATCGCCGAAGAAAAATAGCACCACGGCGGCGATAAAGCCGAGGACTGTCGCGATCAGGGTTGCCATCCAAAGACACTTCTTCGCTCGTTCTGTATCACCTTTTCCACAGTTGCTTGAGGTAAACACCGAGGTGGTCTGAGTAAATGCAACAGGGATTAGGTAGATAAACATTATGATTTTCGTCGCAACTCCAATTCCTGAGGATGCAACCACACCGAAAGTGTTGCCAAAACTTATAACTATCGCATAGGAAAGCTCGGTGATTGAGGCTTGTAAGCCAAGAGGTAAGCCGATCTTTACAAGTTCTTTATACATTAGGCTTTTCTTTTCGTGTTCGTCCGCCTTGTTATTCTCGTTAGACTTTAACACTCGCCTCAAGTAAAAGTACGAGACAATTACACTTATAGCTTGGCTTGAAATCGTCGCGATGGCGACACCGCTTGTGCCCATATGCAAAAAATGTGTCAGCACGACATCGCCGATTATATTTACCACGGCGGCGATACTCACGAAGATAAATGGGCTTTTAGAATCGCCAAGTGCTCTGAAAATCGCAGAGATTAGATTGTAATACACTATGAATAGGGTGCCTGCACCTGAAATTCGCAAATAGGCAATAGCACCACTCTTTGACTCCGATGGTGTATTCATAAGATCTGCAAAAAACGGTGCGAATGCGGTTATAACGATGCTAAAAATAACGCCGATGATTGTAAAGAGAATCACACTTGCGATTGTCACATTTCGCTCAGCATTTTTATCGCCACTTCCAACTTTGCTTGATAAAAGCACTGTCGTTGCTGTGAGAAAGCCAGAGATAAACTGGGTGACAATCATCATAAATTCGCTTGCAATCGCCACGGCTGAAATATCGTAAAAATGCGAAAATTGCCCCACAGCCCAAAGGTCAACCGCACCGTAAAGAGCCTGCAAAAATAACGATAGCAAGACTGGTATAGAATAAATCGTTATCGCTTTAAATATGTTCTTCTCAAAAAAGATTTCAGAAGACGGCATCAAACCTCCGCATTTTTCGAAAGGGTGTCAAAATTGTCTTTCACCCTCTGTACAAGAGTTTCATACGGAATGCACAAGATGTCACTTACCCTTTTGTAAATGAGTGGCATATTTTTAGGAGTATTGACTGTGCCTCTGAGTGGCACTGGTGGCAAATACGGGCTGTCCGTTTCAAGAAGCAGTCGCTCAAGCGGAATATGCGGAATAATCGCTTCGAGGGCGGTTGAGTTTTTATATGTCACGGGGCCCGCAAGTGAAATATAAAAGCCAAGTTTTAAGGTTTCGGTGAGCAAATACTCATTTGCAGAAAAGCAGTGAATTATGCCACCGTACTTCGCTTTGTGGTTTTTTAACACATCAACAGTCTGCTGCACGGCTTCGCGAGAGTGTACAATTATCGGAAAGCCGTAAGTGTTTGCAAGCTCAATCTGGCTGATAAAAAACTCTTCTTGTTCCTTCTTTGTGCCGTATGTATCGTAATGATTATCAAGTCCGATCTCCCCAATAAAACTTATATCATTTTTATTAGTTTTGATATAACTTTCAAGAATCGAGAGTTGTTCAGCAACAGGCTTATTTCCACTCTCTAGCCCCCAAGGACCCACCCCTAGCGAGAGTTTCACCTTTGGAAATCGAGCACGGTATTCAAGGCGATGCTTCAAATCGTCCGCATCGACGGCAATATCAATACCGCCGTGAAAGCCGCTTTCAAAGAGTTCGGTTAAAAGTGCATCGACATCGATGCCTTTTTCTTTCATAGCGAGAATGTGGAAGTGCGAATCAAGAAGGTCTTTATACATACTAGTTTCGCTTTTTTGAAGACGAGGCAATTATTACCAAGCGTAAAAGATTTGCAATAGCAACTAGAGCCGATGCTACATAAGTCATAGCGGCGGCTGAAAGCACCTTTTTCGCCATCGCTCGCTCATCATCACTTACAATTCCGTTTTCAGAGAGAAGCACCAAGGCTCGTTTTGATGCATTGAATTCAACTGGCAGTGTGACAATGTAGAACAACACGGCGGCGGCGAATAAGCAGATGCCTGCAATCATCAGTGGCTCATAACTCAAGATTATGCCGAGTATCAAAAGCCAAGGGCCTGCATTTGAGCCGATATTGGCAACTGGCACAAGGGTTGAACGTAGAACTAGCGGTTTATATTTGACACTCTTTTGAACGGCGTGACCAGCTTCATGGCAAGCCACGGCAATAGCGGCTATAGACGAACTATCATAAACTGGATCTGATAAGCGAAGCACATTTGTACGTGGGTCGTAATGATCTGTAAGAGAGCCACCGATATGCTCGATCTGCACATTTTGTAAACCTTGCGAATCAAGCACCTGACGTGCAGCCTCCCTACCCTTAAGCCCCGAACGAGAAGGAACCGACGAATATCGAGAAAATGTGCCTTTCACCCTTATGCTTGCAATGAGCGAAAGCAAAATAGCAGGGCACACTAAAATAATGTAAAGTGGATCAATAAACATACTTTTATTATAACACAATACACTTTAAAAATAAAGGAATGTTACATCTTATTCTTTTTTGTTGATAAAACCGAAGATCAAAAACGACACTAGAAGCAAAACAAGCCCAACAAAAGATACAATTATATTGTTAAAAGCCGTATACAAAAAGGCTCCAGCCATCTCGAAATTTATAAAAATAAGGGTGAACACCTTAAGCGACGGTTTTAATTCAGAATCCGAGAGCACATCGATGAGCGAGTGAAAAAAAGTGATGAGAACCACAAGGGCCATCAATATAAGCAAGTGCAAATTTGTGTTTTCGGATGGCGGAATCAAAACTGCCAAAATGAAACTCAAGAAAAACAAAAGCAAGTTCACGATTTCCGAAGTCGACTTTTTGTAAAACAACTCTCTGTACTCTTCCGAAAAGAACGAACCAATTACAAGGAGCGAAACAAAATACCTAATTTTTATTAGGTAAAACAAGGCATTGTCAATATCCACCAAAAAATAGAGAGAGCGAACATACACATCGAGAATCGCAAAGAGCATAAGAAACAAAAGCCCATGAACCATATAACGGTGAACATCGCGAAACACGGACGATGACGAATAAAACAAAATCAACACAAAAACAGACAGCACCAGCACTAGAGTTATGGCATAATACACAATCTCTAACACAGGAAGATGAGCATCAACATAAAAGAACAGATAAAACAGTGAAAAAGCAAAGAACAACACTTCTGCTAATGCGATAAGCGATAGTGTTGTTCTTCTGAAATTTAGTCTAAACATCAACCCTTAAGCTTTTTTTGTTGTAAGCTCATCGTAGGTGCCAAGTGAACAAGCTCCGTAGAACATAGTAACAGTATCCATAAAGCAAGAAATGGACTGCATAATAGGAGCAAGTGCAAAGAGTGGAAGCACGCTGACATCAGCAATCCCCACAGCCCCAAGCGAAAGGATTGTTGTGAACACAACTTCTGTTCCGCCAAGGAAGCCAAGCACACAGGAAAGCCCAAAGCAACAAAGAGCAAGAATAATGTATGCCCCTGCAGAAAGAGATGCTCCACTAAAGTTTACAATGAGCAAGGCAAGAATATAACTGATTGAAGCCAAACCTACTCTTGAGAAAATCGTGAGAAGTGGCATCATACTTGATACATATTTCTTAGGAACATCGTTTTCCTGTCGAGCAACAAGCTCTGCCTCTGTGAGAGTGAATAGCACATTGCCTGTGAAGAACGAAGTGAGACCAAGCGAGAATGCCGACCACCACATGCTTACGATGTTCTTTCGCTTGAACCTAATTCCGATTAGGTACATTATTGGAAGCACCACGAGCATAAACACAAGAGCAAAAGCAGCAACGATAAGCACTAGCCACATCGCCTGTTTTAAAAGCTGTGTCTTCATTACCACAGAGAACCAATAGCCTGCTATGAAGAAAATCAAAATGTTATAAAGGCGAACCAAGAAGTTACCAATGCGGTAGCCAAGCTCTGTATTTGCATTATAAAACACATAAAGTGGGCGAATAACCTCCACATCTGGCTTTAAGAAGAAGCCAAGGAAGTAAGCAGCAATAATCGCAAGGAAGATGTAGAAATAAACAAAGCCTTGGAAGATACCAAACGATAGGAATTCAACCACAGAACCGTTTTGAAGATAGGCTGTGACCAATTTGGGAACATTGAGCCCCTTTACTAATTCTTCAGACTCAGAAATCGCATCTGCTGTAATTGCGGATGCATTGCTACTTGTGAAAGCCAAAGGCATTATATAAGCGGCAACTACATAGGCAAGAGCCAATGCAATAATAGTTGCAATAATTCCCCAGAATGCTGTTTTAAAAAAGGTTTTAGCAAAGGCCTTTCTTCGTCTCAAAGATGCAACACTACCTGTAGTTGTGAGTACCACAAAGAACATTGTGAAACACACACCTATAAATATTGACACACTCGAGACTGCAGTGAACACATTTGTTAGCACAGCAGAAACAGAAGGTAGTGCACTAAAAGCAAGAGAAGTAACTAATGCTAATATAAATGCGAACACATATGTTAGCCTATATTTCATTTTTTATATTTCCTCCTTCGCGAGAGAGCGAATTATATAAATTGTCCACCTTATAATAGGAGTTTAGGGCTCCTTCATAAGACCTAATGCAAAAATCGGCAAGAGCCTTTACCTCAGCATCGGTGTGCTTTTCAAAAAGCAGGTGCGATAGGAAGGTAAAGAAAATTGCCTCCTGATATAACCCTTCGTTATACCAAGTTGTATTTTCATAGGTATTCATTATAATGAAATCACAAAAATCACTATTTTTCAAGATGTTTTTAAAATCTATATCCCATTTTCGAGATTTTAATAGTAAAATTATATGGTTTTTCATAATTTCCATACTATTTTTATCAATTTCGTTATCATCTTTCATAAAGTAATATGTGAAAAATCTTAAGGCGGCGCGAGCGAGAATCGCCTCTTTGCCCTCGTTTTTACCATCTACAAAGAATGGAAGAATGAACAAAAGCGAAAGGAAGAACACCTCTTTTTTCTCAAGGATAGAAAGGTAACTCTCTGTAAACTCAGGCTTGAGGCGACGAAGGATCTGCACATTTCTAAAGATGAACTCAACATCTTCTTCACAGGGCATATCAAATTCGTAAGAGGATAAAGCCTCGTCGTTATTCACGACCGCCATCATTTTCTCGTAAACGGAGAGAACGAGAGCCGTTATCTCTTTTGTAGACTTGAGACTGTTTTTTGAGAGAGCATTGTTCACATTTTTGTAGAGATCGCCTGATGTAAACTCACCTGCGACTTTGTATAGCGACGAGAAGGCAAGATCCTCGGCTTCTTCCTCTATGTTGAGACTCCCCTTTAACCCATATGCATCAAAGTAGCGCTTGTATATGCCGTAGGTATCTATAACAGTTGTTATATTTTGGAACACCTGGGTTTCAAAGCCGTTTAGCGAAATGTAAAAACCTTCGTTTTCAATCTTTGAGACTGGATAAATATGCCAAAGCGAATCGGAGAGAGTCTGATACTTTAAATAGCACTTCTCGCCTCTCCCAAGCGATAGGGCATCAGCAAAAGATGCATTTACAAGCACTTTAGAATCGCCTCGTTTTACATTCTTTTGAACAGAGTCTTTCGCTCTACCGCTTGCTCTGTTGTAGGAGTTGTTGTAGAACACGAACACACGATCAGAGCCGTAGCCGTTTGCATAGGCATAGACATTCTCTTCAACATAACCACCGTCGTTGATTAAGTCGAATAGTTCAAAATCGTTCACACCTGAAAAGCATCGGCGCTTTTTCAAAAGCGGGAATATCTCTCTTTTGTGGCGTTCAAGAAGCCCGAGATTTGGCTTTTCGTCCCACTTAGCAGAGGTGAACTCCATTCCATACTTTTCGTAATAGCCTTCAAGCTGTCCATGGCCAAACATCGGCAAACCTGGGAGAGTTGAAAGCAAGGTTGCACAGCCGAAATATTTATCGCCGTCGCCAAAGCCGACAATCGCCGCATTTTCATCAGGGTTGTTCAAGAAGTTCACATAGCGCTGTAGAATTTCGGCATCATAGAGAAGCGTGGCTTTCATACCTTGGCGATACTCGCTGTTGTTCTCATCGCGTAGCATATTCATAAATGCACTGTTGTACACACGATGGAAGCCAAGCGAGCGGACGAAATAGCCCTCCATCATCCAAAATGCTTCTGCAAGAAGTAGTGTGTCTGGCATCTCACGTTGCACTCTATCAACTACGGTTTTCCAAAACTCTTCGCCAAGGGCACAAGCAAATTCTTCATCGCTTATTGCATGATCTGTGCGTCCTGGAATATCGCCTGCCTGCCCTGGAGCCGGATACCACAACCTCCTAATATGCCGAGTTGCAAGAGTCATAGCGGCATCAAAACGAATTATGTGGAAATCACGAGCCACTCGCATTATAACATCAGAGACCGCCTGGCGTGTCGCACTGTTCAAATAATCAAGTTGAGCCGTATCATTCCAAGGCATACTCGTTCCATCGTTTCCGTGGAAGATAAAGCGAGTGTCCCCATTTCGTTTATCACGGCGAAGGAAGGTCACCGCACAATCACTCTGATTGTAGTAATGGTCTTCGATCTTGATTTCAATATCTGGATTTGGCGAAAGGTCAGGACCATTGAATGTATAAGATGCAAACGGTGAATAACTCTGCGAAATGAAATATTCAGGATGTTCCATAACCCAAGGCGAATCTAAGCCTGTGTGGTTTGGAACCATATCACTTGCAAGGCGAATGCCACGCATCTCGCAGCGCCACTTCAAGTTTTGTATCGCATCCTCTCCACCTAGATTGTATGAAATATTGTAATCGTAGAGCGAATAGGCAGAACTTTCTGCATCGGCATTTCCACAGAGTCGCTTTATAGTTTTACTTGCAGGGCTTCTGTTCCATAGGCCAATTAGCCAAAGTGCAGTGAAACCACTGTCTCTTAAAAAGTCTAGTTCTTCGTCAGGAATTGCATCAAGAGTTCTGATCTCGCGGCCATATTTTGCCGAAAGTTGCGATAACCAAACTAAGGTATTTTTAGCCATCATCACGACATTCGGCATCCAGTCTTTGTCTGGTGTATAGGCTTCAATTCCTTCAAGTGTGCTTATGCCAAAGTGAGCCTTGCCAGGGCCTGAAAAGAATGGGCGGTGGCTTTCCTTATAATAAAGCAAGACTTTTTCAAGGAGCATCAGCACATCACTTGATAGGAAATTTCGCCAATGCTCAAGTATATACTCAATCTGCTTTTCAAGAGAATCGGGATATTTATTCTGTGGGGCTTTCAAGAACGATGCAATATCGTCAGTGTCAAAACCTGAAATTTTTCCAAAAGTCTCTTTCTTTAAGTATAGAGTAAAAAGTTTGTTAAAATCGCTAACATCTTTTTTATAGTCAAAATTCTTGGATTTTATGAGAATGCCAAGCTCTTTTTGAAGCGCCGTGTTATCATCAAAAATAGAATGCAAGAACAAGGCTCTGATCTTTTCATCAACTGGTGTGGTTTTGCTTTCCTTTGACGGAAAAGCTGCATCATACTTTTTTATCTTTGAAGAAAGAGTATTAGACTTTTTTACAACTGGAACAAAGGCTTTAAAGAGATTCTCATTTGTGTTAGTTAAATAAAAACTCAGCACATCCTGATAGGCTCTATGAAGAACGGCAAAAAAGTATACACTGATGCTGTCGTAATACTTATCTTTGTAAGCATTGTTCAGCATAAGCGAAAACGAGTCTGCCTCTAGGCGAAGTTTTATCGCATCGTCTAGGGTTGAAAAAAGCGGTTTTTGCACCTTAATGGTCTCTCGAACATCAGAGGAAATCCTCAAATCTCTTTTTTGTTTTGTCTTCATTCTTATATTATATCACACTTTTTGGAAATTGAGTAAAATTTTTTCTTGAATAATCAACATTATCTCAGTTTCAAAGTCGTTTGTGGTGTGATCGTAGCCTAAAAGGTGCAAAAAACTGTGTAAAAGTAGGCGAAAATATTCGTCTTTTACCGCCACTTTTAACTCTTCTGCATTCTTTAAAAGAGTGGGAACCGAAATCACGATATCGCCAAAAATTGTCAATTCATCTTGTGGAAAGGATAAAACATCTGTAGGACTGTCTATATTTCTATACTCTTTATTCAGTCTCTGAATCTCCCCATCATCCGTAATAAGAAGAGAAACAAAATGATCTTTTTGATTAAGCGGGTCGGCATTTTTTAAGGGCGATACAACTTCAGAAGAAAGATAGGCAAAATTAAAAAGTCGTTCCATTTCTTCTGTGTCGTTTAAAAACGGATAGTTTTTTACAACCGCATCGTCGTAATTGTTTAAAAACTCAACTTTTATCACTGTCGTCTTCCTTTTCGTCGCCAGGCTTTTTATATTCGATTCTAGAGTGGTTCTCGCTGACTAACTTCTGCACAAACAAGTCTTCGATTTTCAAGAGTTCGCCAATTGTAAGGGAACTTTCGGAGAGTTGGTTCTTTTCGAGTTTTGCCATAAATAATTTATGTATGACTGAGCGAATCACATCTTCTGTTATACTTTCACCCCTCTTCAAATAGGCTTGCTTCGTACTACGAACGGCAGCTTCTGAGATATCAGAAAGCATAACGATAGCGGCTTCCTTGGTCTGTGGAGGCAAGGCATTGTAGGCAAAATCGCTTTCATTCACATCTTGCTTCAAGCCACCTTCCTCTTCTCTCTGCTTCTGTGCTTCGTAGTAGAAATAGTTGATTGTGTCATTGCCGTGATGTTGGCTGATTACATCGATCACCTCTTCAGGCAAATGTGCACTTTTTGCAAGTTTCACGCCTAAATCAACATGCGAGCGTATGGTTGATGCCGAAAGCTCTGAGTTGATAGCATCGTGCTTGTTTTCGTCCCTTTGATTCTCTACAAAATAAAGCGGATGCTCCATTTTGCCAACATCGTGATACATACTTGCAAGACGAACAAGCGGAGTATTCAACTTCAGCATCTCGCTTGCGGAAGTTGCGAGTTTCTCAACGGTTAAAGCATGATCATACGAGCCAGGGCAGGCCTGCTCAAACTTTTCGAGAAGTGGCGTTTTACTTTCTATAAGTTCGTTCAAGCGACACGGAGTCGGAAGGTTGAAGATCTTCTCGATTATTACACTCACCCCAACAGCTAAAGCCTGACCGACGACAAACACAACACTCGATATGATTGAACCCTTAAACATAGACGAGAATGCAAGACCTGAAGATGTAAGCGACACTATCGCTATAAACAACTCTATGAGAAACACCATCGTATAATTTACAAGTCGCTCAAGCCTATTCTTCGTATAATATAAAAACTCCACGGATAAGAATCCGGAGAAGAAATAGCGAGCAACAGAATATAAACCAGAAAATGGCATAAAGCCCAAAATACTTGAAATAAACAAAACAGTTGAGAGTGCAAGAGTCTTATTTGCCGAAATATAAAGCACAACAATCGGAACGAAGAATTGGGCAATGAGCAAATCGTAAGACAAATCGCTAACCAGTGACGAAAGATAAGGATACAAAAGGCTTGCAAATGCAATGAATGCCCCAGTTAAAGCGAAGATGAGATTAACATACAGCATTTTACGCCTTTCGTTCTTCTCCAATATGTGATAAAACAAAAGGTAAAATCCAATAAACAATGCAATATAAAATACAATAACCACAACTCGCTTTACAGCATTGTAAGATGATGAACTTACCGAGATATTATCAAGAAGCATAATCGTTTCTGCAGTGACTATCGTATCCTTAAACACAAGTGTGTCGCCCTTATTTATAGTGGCAACAACTGGAGCGACCGTCTCTAAAGCCTGTTCCCTTTCGTAAGCGGTTAGGGCTTTATCGTAGTGTACATTTGGAATAAGAAACTTCGACAGCGAAACAGAGAGTAAAAGTATATCATCATCGCTAAAAGTTGCATTTTCTCTAAAAATGGTTGCTATGTGATCCTCAAGATGTTCTGAAGAAACTGCATTTCGCATTTCAAGAGTTTTTGTTTCTGCATTTCCATCTATATCGTTGAAAACAGAAATCTCTCTTGCACCCCTTTCGTAATCTCTCTGAAGTTCACTCTCAAGGAAAATGCCTGAGTTGATTACACTCATAACGATTTCCTTAGCATCGGACGTAAACCTTTTGTTTGAATTAAAGAAACCCTCGATTTTCCTAACATCCTCGGCTGTGTCTTTTGAGGAAAACACATATATGGGCGGAACCGAAGCAATAGCCTTGTCTTCGGCTTCCCATGTTTTTACTTCGTCCACGAATGTGAGCGATATCGGTGATTTTATGTCTTCTTCGACCAAATCGCCAATGCTGTATTTATTCAAAAATTGCGAAAGTACACGATTAGATGTATGAGAAAAAGTGAGAAGTAAAAACGATCCTATCACTAAAAGTAGAGAGAGAAATGGGGCTAGCCCATATTTCATCAAGACAACTGATGTTTTTTCCTTATCTTCTTTTTCTTTTGTTTCTTTTTTCTTCTTCATAATCCTCTTTAAAAAGATGGAGGCAAGGAGAGTCGAACTCCCGACCCTCAGATTGCGAACCTGATGCTCTACCGCCTGAGCTATACCCCCATTCTTATATTATACACTATTTCTTGACAATTGTATATTGAAATTAAAAAAAATTTTGTATAAACTAGTATTATGACGAGTAAAAACATAAACTGTATGTGTTTTTTGCCGTTTTTATAGGAGATAGAGATGAAGAGTTTTTTTAAAATTCTTGCAGTTATATTAATAATATGTGTCGTGGCCGCACTTGTTCTCGGCATTGTACTCTGGTGTACAGAATATAAACCGTCAGAGAGAGAGTCCCTTTCCTACAACTCTCGTGGCTCGCGTGGGCTCTACAGCGGTAGAGAAATCAACATAATCGAGTGGAACATCAGAGAAGGTATTACAGGCAGAGACGACGATTCTTACAAAGAAGGCGGCAAAATGACCGAAAGCAACGGTTCAAAAGCCGTGTATGAAAACTTGCTCGGAATCGCCGAAACTCTAAATTATTACGATGCTGACATTTACATTATTGACAATGTAGACACCGCATCAAAAGGTACAATGAACATCGACGAAGCCTCCTATATAAGCAGCAAGATGAACCTTGTGCCACTTTTTGCATACGACAAGAAGGTGAAGTACACACCATATCCCTGGCCATTCGAAGGCAATGCTAACAAGGGCAATATGATGCTCTCACACTTTGGGCTTTCATCGCTAGAGAGAGTTGCACTTCCGTACAAAAACACACAGTTTCCCCTACATCTAGTCGCAGAAAAACCAGGAGCAATGGTCGCAAAAATCCCACTCTCAAATTCGGATAGCTCACTTGTTCTAATCAATGCAACTCCTGAAAAGGGCTTGATTGCTAATGAAACAAGCACAGATGCTCAATTAGACACAATCCTAAAGCTCGCCTACGACGAATATGCAAACGGCGAAAACTATGTGATTGTAGCCTCATCGTTTAATCGCTTGCTTGACGATAACACGACTATAAACAACAACAGCATTCCACTTCCTTCGAAGTTCAACATTGAATTAAACGAAGGCTGGAGTCTGGTGTACGACGAAACTAAACCAACCACAAGAAGTTTGAACTCTCCGTTCAGTAGCGATAGCGACAATATAAACACCTACATTACTGACGGCTATATCGTCTCGCCGAATGTAGATGTAAACAGCATTGAAACCATAGACGAAGAGTTCTTCTATGCCGCACACAATCCTGTTAGACTCAAAGCAGTGTTGAGATAATCTAAAACTAAAAGTTAAGCAAAACTGCTTTCGACTAAATATTAATATGGTAGTTTAATCAATTCAACAATAAAGAAAGGAACCCCACGGATGGAGTTCCTTTTGTTTTATTCACTTAAAATAGGCTTATTAATTTTCATATAATTTTGATATAACTTTTATATAACTACTCAAGAATGGCCTTGATACGGCGTACCCCTCTTGATGAGGACTGCTCCTTTACAATCTTAAAGTGACCTAAGGCTCCTGTGTGAGTCACATGAGGACCACCGCACACCTCTTTTGAGAAGTCACCGATTGTGTACACCTTAACTTCCTCGCCGTACTTTGCATTGAATTCAGCAATTGCGCCTTGCTTCTTGGCTTCGTCTAAAGTCATAACATCTATAGTAACTGGAAGGTCGCGCTTGATCTGCTCGTTTACTAAATCTTCAACCTTTTTCAACTCTTCCTGAGTGAGTGGTGCATCGTGGTTAAAATCGAAGCGAAGGCGCTCTGCCGTGATGTTAGAGCCAAGCTGCTTAATGTACTCGCCAAGCACGATCGCTAAGGCTTTGTGCAAAAGATGCGTTGCGGTATGAAGCGCCGTTGTCTTCTCGCTATGATCGGCAAGCCCACCCTTGAACACCCCTTCTGTTGCAGAACGAGAGAGTTCTTGGTGCTTTTTAAAAGCTTCGTTAAAGCCTTCGGTGTCTACACTAAAGCCGTGTTCCTTTGCAAGCTCCTCTGTAAGTTCAAGCGGAAAGCCGTAAGTATCATACAAGCGGAATGCAATTCTGCCTGGGATCTTTTTAGAATTGCCCTTGAGCAAATTCGGCAAAAGCTTTTCAAATTCCTTTTCGCCCTTTTGTAGAGTCTCGCCAAACTTCTCTTCTTCGAGATCAAGATTTTCATAGATGAACTTTTCGTTTTCGAGCAACTCTGGATACGGCTTTTGATACAGCTCAACTACAACTTTTGCCAATGCGGACATAAATGCCCCTTCGATGCCAATCTTATGAGCATGGCGTACAGCACGGCGAATAAGGCGACGGAGAATATAGCCTTGCCCAACATTTGACGGTGCCATTCCTTTCTGATCGCCAAGGATGAATGTACTCGTGCGAATATGGTCCGCAATTATGCGAATTGAAATGTCGGTAGTCTCGTCCTCGCCGTACTTCTTTCCTGAAAGTTTTTCAATCTCTTTAATAATCGTGACAAATGTGTCAATTTCGTAAACACTCTTTTTGCCAGAAAGGATTGCAACTGTACGCTCAATTCCCATACCTGTGTCTATGCAAGGACGGGCAAGTTTTTCGAATTTGCCGTCTTCGGTTTTGTTATACTGCATAAACACATCGTTCCAAACTTCAAAGTATTTACCGCAAGAGCAGCCTGGCTTACAGTCAGGACCACAAGCAGGGCGACCTGTGTCGATAAACATCTCGCTGTCAGGACCACACGGACCTGTTGTGCCAGCTGGTCCCCACCAGTTGTCTTCTCGTGGCATAAAGTAGATTCGCTCTTTCGGTATGCCCATCTTTGCCCAAGTTTCTGCAGCTTCATCATCACGAGGCACTTCATCATCACCCGCAAATACAGTAACTGAGAGTTTATCTGGGTTGATCTTTAATACTGTTGTTAAAAATTCGTAAGAAAAGGCAATCATCTCCTTCTTAAAATAATCGCCAAGAGACCAGTTGCCAAGCATTTCAAAAAATGTAAGATGGTGCGGATCGCCTACACTATCAATATCACCAGTGCGGATACATTTTTGGTAGTCTACAAGCCTTTTGCCCATAGGATGCTCTTGAGCACCCATCAAATACGGCACTAGCGGATGCATTCCAGCCGTGGTAAAAAGCACGGTTGGGTCGTTCTCTGGGATGAGAGAAGCACCGCTAATCTGCTTGTGGCCTTTGCCAACAAAGAAATCTATATACTTTTTCCTCAATTCATCAGATGTCATGGCTTTATTATAGCACTAGGACGAGAGAACTTCAACATTACCTATTCTTTTTTTCTTCTTTTTTATTTTTTCTTTACTTGATTGATAGACAGTCGCTAGGATCTCTTGCGCCTTTCGCGAGGTCAGCCCCCAAGCGCTAGGTAATACA
>SAMEA104315433__coassemble_414_pt1 | contig 20307 bp, 13 predicted proteins | sample SAMEA104315433__metabat2_high_PE_016 | metagenome-assembled genome bin SAMEA104315433 (sample SAMEA104315433) | gut metagenome | biome: Monkey gut; feature: monkey-associated habitat; material: faeces | place: China | collected 2013
AAATGTTGCAAAGAAGATCTAAATCAGATGTGGTATCTTCTTTGTCCACACGATGTTTATATGCATAAGGGTTATCATCTTGAAGATTATTTTGGCGATGAGTGGGAACAAAAGTATAAGGAATGCATAGCAGATCCACGCATTACTAAAAAGACAATTCCACTCAAAGAACTAGTGCGTCTTATTATAAAGAGTGCAGTTGAAACAGGAACCCCGTTTGCCTTTAATCGCGACATAGTCAACCGCACAAATCCGAACAAGCATAAAGGCATAATCTACTGCTCAAATCTATGCACCGAAATCGCCCAAAATATGAGTGAGATTGAAACTGAGAGTGTTACTGTTAAAACGAAGAATGGCGAAGAAGTGGTTGTAACTACAACGAAGCCTGGCGATTTCGTAGTGTGCAATCTCGCATCGCTCTGTTGCGGCAACTTCGATGTGAACAATAAGGAAAAGTTGGAAGCAGTCATAAAGTCAGTCGTTAGAGCTCTTGACAATGTGATTACACTCAACAGCCTTCCTGTAAAGTATGCAGAGATAACAAACGAAAAATACAGAAGCATTGGTCTTGGAATTTCTGGCTATCACCATATGCTTGCAAAAAACGGGATTGCCTGGGAGAGCGACGAGCATATTGAATTTGTTGACCGCCTCTTTGAAGATATTGCATATTTTGCAATAAAGGCATCGATGGAACTCTCTAAAGAAAAAGGAACATATTCATACTTTAAAGGCAGTATGTGGCAAACTGGAGAATATTTCGACATAAAAGGTTATACAAGTGATAGATGGCAAAAACTAAAAAACGATGTTCAAAAGAATGGTCTTCGCAATGCCTATATTCTCGCTATTGCCCCCACCTCTTCAACAAGCATAATCGCAGGAACCACGGCAGGAGTTGATCCTGTTATGAATAAGTTCTTCTACGAAGAGAAGAAAGGCAGTATGCTTCCTCGTATCGCTCCAGAACTTAATGCAAATACCACTTGGCTTTATAAGAGTGCACATCAAATCAATCAAAGTTGGAGTGTAAAAGCATCAGGAGTCCGCTCTCGCCACATAGATCAGGCACAGAGCATGAATTTGTACATTACTAACGATTACACGATGAAGGAAGTACTAAACCTCTACATTCAGGCTTTTGATGAAGGGGTAAAGACTATTTACTACATCAGAAGTAAATCGCTAGAGGTCGAAGAGTGTGTTTCTTGCTCGTCGTAAGATGAAATTTAGCAGTGTTTTTGGCGAAATTTGCGTTTTTTTATAAAATTTTGAAAATTTTCATCAAAAACACTTGCTAGAATTTAAGAAATTTTATATAATAAGTATGTTGTTGTTGCGGTGCGCATTCGCGTGACCTACACGTCCCTATAGCTCAGTCGGTAGAGCGGGTGGCTGTTAACCACTAGGTCGGGGGTTCAAGTCCCTCTGGGGACGTTTTTTTATGCTCATTTTATCATATGTCATTTGTATTTTATTGAGCAATTTGTTATAATAATAAGGTTGTAATTTTTTAATTAGTATATTGGAAGTAAGAATTACGATGATAAGGAGTTACTTGTGAATATTACAGGGCGATATTTGAATATCAGAGCCACTTATGACGAACTAATTCCAGTTGTTGGGAAGTTATTCGCCGTGGTTATAAGTAAAAGCAAAATACTAGATCCTGCAGTTAAGGATCATTTAGATTATCTCTCTTCAAAAAAGAACATCGGTATTGATGAGGTTGTAATATCCTACCCTAGTGGTACATTTTATAGATCTCTTACAAATGTGACTGAACATCAGGAACTTGCATTTATAGCACGTGTTATACTTTGCTCTACACTCAATGATTCCGATGAAGATAAGTATTTTCTTAAACTAGAAATAACAAATCCTTGCCTTATTAAGTATAATCCTAGCAACAAAAATGATAATTTTGTTCTAGATGGATTTTGCGAAGTTGTTCATATATTTACAAAGGATAACATCTCAAAAGATGAGGCTCTTTCCTATAGAAATGCAATTGCAGATACTCTTAAAAAGGTTGATCCAACTTTTGAAAATTCTGACAATTCTAAACTAAACGAATCTAATACATCACTCCCCAACAATATTTTTGAATTAGCAATAAAAAAAGTATTCAACCCAGCTTCAAAACTATTTTATGAGTATATCACAGCTCCAAGTTATCAAAAAGAAGCGGAAATACTCCAAGAAGCACTTCTTTCTCATATGCAGAATTCAGAAGAAAAATCTGAAGGCAATGCTATGCTCGTACCTTTTTCGCAAATCGTAGAACGAATACTCAAGGATAAGCACCAAGAAGAGGATTTGAAATATGAAAATAGTGATGTTTCAGAAACTGACGAACCTGATGAGAACGATGATGCTTCGTTCAATTTTGATTCTCTTTTTGATAAGGAGAATGAAGGAGAGAGTTGTTCATCTTGCTTTGGCGAAGAGGAAGACGACTCTGAGAATTTGGATGGAGATGGCTACTATCAAGATTATGTAAGGAAGCACGGAAAGAGTACAGAACTCTCAAAATATATAAACTTCTTGAATAACCTTGATACGAATAAAGAAACCAAGGATGAAATTGCAAAGGAGATTTTACATCTCTCGCACGAAAGGAAAAACACATCTGATTATACCTCTTGCATAAACTGGCTTGAAAATGTGATGGCACTCCCCTGGAATGTGAAAGAAAGTGCAGATTTTTCGATTGATATAGCTAAGGATATTATCGAAAAAAGCCATTACGGTATGAAGGATGTCAAAGAGCGAATTGTAGAAATGCTTGCCGTTCGTAAAAAGAATGGCACTAATAACGGTGCTATTATCTGCCTTGTTGGGCCTCCAGGATGTGGAAAAACCTCAATTGGTAAGAGCATAGCCGAGGCTCTTGGTAAAAAATTTACACGATTCTCAGTTGGAAGTATCCATGATGAAACCGATATCGTTGGACACAGAAGAACCTATGTTGCCTCTGCTCCTGGAAAGATTATGAATGCAATCAGGAGTGCTGGAGCGAAGGATCCAGTTATGCTAATTGATGAGGTAGACAAGGCGGCAACTCGCCAAGGCAATCCATTAAGTGCGCTTCTTGAAGTGCTCGATCCTGAGCAGAACAAGAACTTCCAGGATGTCTATTTCGACTTCCCCTACGATCTTTCTAAAGTGGTGTTTATTCTCACCGCAAACGATATGTCAGAGATTCCACTTCCACTTCTTGATCGTCTTGAAGTCATAGAAGTGAGAGGATATTCTGAAAACGAAAAGGTTCACATTGCCAATGAGTTTTTACTTCCAAAACTCTTGAAAAATGCTGGTTTACAACCAGATGAATTGACTATAGACGATGCAGCCTTAAGGGATATTATTGCAAATTACACGATGGAAGAAGGGGTCAGAAATCTTGAGAGAAGCCTTTCAAAGATCGTTCGTAAGTTCATCTTAAAGCAGTTGACTGAGAGTCAAAAACCATCATCCTGCATTACACAAAAAGATGTCAGTAGTTACCTTGGGGTGCCACTTCTTGATAGAAGCACCGAAATTAAAGCAGACAAGCCTGGCTCTTCATTAGGATTGTCTAAGTCTTCAGTCGGTGGAGATGTTCTACGCATCGAGGTTGTGTCAACTAAGGGAAATGGTCTTTTACGCCAAACTGGACATCTTGGTGAAGTTCTAAAGGAAAGTGCAGAAGTCGCATTTACACTCCTTAAGAGTATGTATTCAAAAGAACCTGATGCAGATGAGTTTTTTAAGAACAACAACTTCCATTTGCACCTCCCAGAAGGAGCAATTCAAAAGGATGGGCCATCTGCAGGAAGTGCTTTGTTCTCTGCATTCTATTCGCTATACAAAAACACGGTGATTAAGCCACACCTTGCAATGACTGGCGAAATCAACCTACTTGGAGAAGTTACACCTATTGGAGGACTACGTGAAAAACTGCTCGGTGCAAAGCGAAACAGAGTGACTGAAGTAATTGTTCCGCTTGGCAACAAAAAAGACATTGATGATCTTGAGATGGAAGTCAAATACGGACTTACAATTCACACCGTTTCAAATATAAACGAAGTGATTGCGATTGCCTTTCCTACAACTAAAAAGAAAGCAAAACCTACAACTACTTCTGTGAAAGATGAGGCGGTATGTTAGAAACAACTAAACTACCTGAATTGCTATCCCCAGCAGGCGATCTTGAAAAATTAAGAACCGTTTACACCTATGGAGCCGATGCAGCTTACATAGGTGTATCTGACTTTTCGCTTCGCGAGAATGGTAGCAGAATCGATGAGAATAGCATTGATGCACTCAAAGGTATAAAAGCCGAATTTAAAGACAAAAAGCTCTACGGTGCCATCAATATGTTCTTTTTTGATGACGATATAGAAAAACTCAAAAGTAGTATTCCCCTAATCAAATCTTTGCCTTTAGACGGAGTAATAGTTAGCGATATTGGAGCGGGAGAAATTTTAAAAAAAGCGATTTCCACACTCCCCTTACACCTTTCAACTCAAGCCTCTTGTACTAACAGCGATAGTGTAAAACTGTACAAGAGTTTAGGCTACTCTCGTATAATTCTTGCCAGGGAAGTAAATCTTGAAAATATTAAGCGAATAAAAGATGCAGTTCCTGATATGGAATTAGAGGCTTTTATCCATGGTGCAATGTGTATGGCTGTGAGTGGTAGGTGCATACTGTCAAAAATGTGTACTGGTAGAAGTGCAAACCGTGGTGAATGCGCGCACACTTGTAGGTGGAAGTATCGCCTTGCACTTGAGGAAGAAGAGCGTCCTGGCGAGTTTATGCCAATAGAAGAGAACGGTCGTTTTACTACCCTACTCTCATCAAAAGACCTCTGTATGATTGATTATCTTGATGAGTTAAAGAATGCAGGTCTTTCATCACTAAAGATTGAAGGGCGAATGAAAAGCACTTACTATGCTGCAATCGTCACTCGTGCATACAGAAAAGCATTAGTCAAAGATCCTGACACTATTCTTTACAAAGCAGAACTTGAAAAGGTGTCGCATCGCGAATGGACAACTGGCTTCTTCTTCGACCAAGAGAAGAATGATTTTGCCCCACCTAAAGACGAATATATTCGTTCGTACAAATTCCTTGGAACAGTGCAAAATGAAGTAAGGCCAAATATTTGGAGCATAGATATTAAAAATCAAATTTCGTCATCAAGAGAGATTGAGTGTATTGGTCCAAATATCATCTCATTAAATCTCGGCAAAGTTACACCACTTGATGAGAATTTTATAGAAACTGAACACATCGACCACGGTAAAATTGGTTATATTAAAACTTCCCTACCTTTACAAAAAGGCTATATTCTTCGCGAAGAAGTAAAGTAATAGCATAACTATTAAGTTACCTAATTTTTATTAGGTAAACAATGGTAAAAGAAAAGAGCCACACATCGTGGCTCTATCATAAGTATTACAATTAGATTGAATATGCAAACGAAATCGTTGGAACAATAAATCTATGCAAGGTAATATCAGTATTTGTGACACTCTTTGCCTTGCTGTATCTGTATTCAAAGCCAAGAGCAAGAGCGATATTGTCTGTGAACGAATAAGCAAAGTCGAAGCCAGCACCTGTAGTAAATGCAGTGTAGTCTCTAAAATAGGTGTTGAGTTCAGCACCAGCAATTGCATAAGTATCCAAACTCAAGGCACTTGTAAGAGGAGCGGTAAATCCAGCCTTGAACAAGAACGGAACATTTGTGTATGAATCACTACCAGTGTAGTATTCAGCCCCAACTCCAAAACCTACAAACAAGTATTTTGCCAAATGCAATCTGTACTCAAGGAATGCATTAAAGCCATATGGCTGTAAAGTAGTTATACCACTGAAATCATTGTTCAACAATGAAAGAGCATATGGATCGATGCTAAACATAAATGTATGCTTAATACCCGAATTAGCCTTGTTTTCAACAAGAACATCATCCGCTCCAACAAACGGCCCTACTTCAACAGGATATTCATCATTTACAAGAGGTAAAGTCACAGGAATATTCTCAAGCGGTGTATCTGCTACTGGCTCTTCGACAACTGGAACTTCCTCGACAATTGGAGTTTCTTGGGCAACTGGAGTCACTGGCACTACAGGAGTTTCTTCTTTCAGAGACTCAGAAACAGTAGGTGTTGCTGTAACTGGCAATATAGTAAGCACTTCTTCCTCGTCATGTATATCATCTTCATAGTAATAGTATTCATCTTGAGACTGCACAATATCATTAGTAGGCTGTATTGTAACCTCATCATCAAAACTTGTGTTATCATCACTATGATCAACACTTATAGTGGCACTAGGTGTTGTACTTGTGTTATTCTCGTTCTTGGTGCAAGATGCAAAAAGAACAAGTGCAAGTATTAACACAGTGAGAATGACTGTCGTATAAATGTTTTTACTAACTCTATTCATTATCTTAAATCCTCGAGTTCTAATTTTCTTATATTATAGCACATTTCGTAAAAGAATTAAAGAGTTTTACGAAAAAAACTTAAAAACTCATTCTTTAGCCCAGCCAAAAGCATATTTTACCGCCTTGTGGTAGCCTTTTATTTTTGAAAGCCGTGCCTTTTCATCAAGAGATGGATAGAACTTTTTGTCTACAATATAGTTTAAGGCAATCTCATCTTTGCTCTTCCACACCCCTACTGCAAGACCTGCAAGGTAAGCTGCTCCTAAGGCAGTCGTTTCTATGCACTTTGGTCGAATTACAGGCGAAGCTATAATATCGCTTTGAAATTGCAACAAGAAGTTGTTGCTACTTGCTCCACCGTCAACTCTCAGTGTTGTGAGATTTGCATTTGCATCTTTTTTCATAGCCTCAAGCACATCATAAGTGCCGTAAACTATGCTTTCAAGCACACTACGAACGATGTGGTACTTATTTACACCACGAGTGAGCCCAACTATAGTTCCTCGAGCATATTGATCCCAATAGGGAGCACCAAGACCTGTAAATGCAGGTACAACATAGCAGCCGTTCGTATCCTTTACACGAGTTGCCATATATTCAGTCTCTTCTGCACTATCAACAAGATGCAAATCGTCGCGTAACCACTGGACGGCCGCACCTGCTGTAAAGATTGAGCCTTCTAGAGCATACTCGACCTTTCCGTTTAAACCCCAAGCTATTGTTGTAACAAGTCCGTTTTTAGAATAGACAGGCTTTTCTCCCACATTCATAAGCAAAAAACAGCCTGTACCATAGGTATTTTTCGCATCACCCTTTGAAAAACAGGTGCTACCAAATAGAGCCGCTTGCTGATCGCCTGCAACTCCTGCTATAGGAATTTCACTACCGAAAAACTCTTTTGCGGTCATTCCGTATATACAAGATGACATTTTTACTTCAGGAAGCATAGAGAAAGGGATATCAAGCAATTTCAAAATCTCATCATCCCAAGTAAGTGTATTTATATTGAAAAGCATTGTGCGTGATGCATTAGAATAATCCGTTGCATGAACCTTTCCATCTGTGAGCTTATAAATCAGCCACGAATCTACTGTTCCAAAGAGCAAATCACCGTTTTTCGCCTTTTCCTTTGCACCTTTCACATTCTCGAGAATCCACTTTAATTTTGTTGCAGAAAAATAGGCATCGATGACAAGACCAGTCTTTTTTAGGAAGAACTCCCCTAGCCCCTTGTTCTTTAAGGTGTCTGAAATCTCTGATGTTCGCCTACACTCCCACACTATGGCTTTGGTAATTGGCTCCCCTGTATTTTTATCCCAGACTATTGTAGTTTCGCGTTGATTTGTTATACCAAGTGCTAAAATGTCTGAAGGGCGAGCACCAACTTTTAGCATTGCTTCAACCGCAACTCCCAAGGTAGTTGACCAGATTTCAGCAGCATCCTGTTCAACCCAGCCTTGATGCGGATAGTAACAGATTATCTCCTTTTGAGCAAGTGAGCAGATCTCGCCTTTTTCATTAAACAGAATGCAACGAGCCGATGTGGTTCCCTCGTCTAGAGACATTATATATTTAGCCATTACTGTTTTTTCATACACTCCTTTTCGCCATCAAAATAGAATATATAGTTTTTTTCTTTTTCAGTCATTGAATCATAATAAAGTTGCCTATAGAATGGATAATCAGCAATCTTCCCAAAGTTCCATGGATTACCTTCAGAACAAGAAGGACAGCCATAACCACCGAATAAAAGCCCAAATGCGGTGGTTTTAAATTCATTTCCACAACTTTTACATTCAAAAGTGAGAAGCGAATGTAAATCGCCGTCGAATTGACTTTTAAGAATTAAACCTCTTTCATCACAAGCTGTTTTTATTTCACTCTCATCAAGATGGCTTAAATACTCGCTCCAACCGTGAGAGAGAAGAGTAGCATTTCTTGGATCTTTGAGTGCTTCATAATCTAAATATTCGCCGTTATCAGGATTTTGGTTATGTGAGAGTAGCGGAAATTCCTTCCACTCGCGAGGGATCTTTTTAAACTCCTCATAACCACCCCAAGAAGCAATAACTTTTGGATCATCCTTGTGAAAATACCAGTTCAAAGGTGCATTTTTATTTTTCAGCAAAGGCTTAAAAACAAAAACTTTTATAAGTCCTCTTGGGCAAAATTTGCCAAGCGAAACCAAAGGGTTTTCATTTAAAGCACGGGTCCAAAACGAATCAAAAGTTTCCGTTCTAAAATGGAATTTTTCTTCAAGAATATCGCTGTCGTAAAACCAAAAGCAATGGAAATTGCGAGTTGCCATATAGTTTGGCTTCAAGAATTTTTCGGCATTGCCACCGATTAAGCGAAAGCCAACATCGAAGGTTTCAAAGCCAGTCACTCTCATTTTTTCGCCACCACCAAGGTTGTAGATGTTCAGCCAAAAATCGTCGCACTCGCCATTTAAATCTTGTTTTATGATGTTTAATATAAGGCGAGAACTGTCAATGTCTGAACTCCACTCAATTGGCACATTAAACGGAGTATGGAACATCAAACCATCGCTTATGTTGTTCATCAAGAGCTTAGAATAAAGCATACCAGTTTGGCGAATAACCGCCCAATGCTTTAGAGAACTCTCCACGACATATCGCTCTGCCTTCAATTTAGAAGCTCCGTACATATCGAAAAACGATGGAAGAAGTGGATCTCCTACCCTGCCAAAGGGATGTAGGTAATTTCTGTTTCCATAAATTGCTACGGTTGAAATGTGGATTAACTTGCAATCGGGATTGTACCTCAAAAGTGCATTCACCACATTCTCGGTGCCTTCTTTGTTTACTTTTGCAGCTAATTGTATTTTGTGTTCTGCAAGTGGCGGAATTATCGCAGCCGCATTGACAAGATAACTAACACCTTTAACAAAATTTTCAAGTACATTAAAATCTGTAATATCGCCTTTTATGATTTCAAATCTATCGCCATATTGCTTTCGTAAGGCATTTATATCTCTTCGTTTTGGATTTCGAGTGAGTATTCGGACGGTGATATCGCTTGAAAATTCGAGTAGCATCTTAAGACAAGGCGACAACATATTTCCTGTTGCCCCTGTGATAGCGATAACGATTTTTTTATCCATTCTTATATTATAACATAGATTTGGATATTTGTAAAAAAAATTTGTCCAAAAGTGAAGAAAAATGCAATTTACGAAAAGAAATTATAACACTTTGGACAAATTTTGCAATAATCAAACCGAGTTTTTGATGCGAGAGAGCAAATTCTGGTTATACTGATTTGAAAGATTCAAAGCAAACTTGATATTAATATCAGGGAACGATGGTGCATTTATCTCCCAGCAAGCCATCGTAATTGCACCAGTAGCAATTAAGGCAAAACTTGGTATATAGAAAAAGGAAAGATACAGCGGCAATAAACTAACATCAAGCGAATATGGTGTTGTTGCATGAAGTATAGCACCAACTATGCCCAACACTCCACCTAGCGCTGTAATAGTTCCACCGACTCCCATAAACACCTTATAGCGATGAGAACGGGCATTTTCAACATCGATCCACTTTTGTTTTAAATCCTCCCTTCCCACTAGATCAAAAAACTCATATTTTGAAATTTCCTTGTATCCAAGATATGGCTTCCATTTTGCTCCTAGAGTATCATAATCAGCCGAATACGAAAATAGATTCATATAGGGAGGACGAGAAGAATCCGATGCAAACAATATTCTAGACTTATCAGAAAGAGTTTGAACATATAAACTGTTTTCTAAAAACTCATCTTGCTCATCACGATTTAGAGACAAAAACTCTCTCTCAGTTTCAAAACCAGAACTAGGCTCAAGAGATTCATTTTCATTTAACACCATATCATCAAGTGCAAAAATTGATGCAGAGCCAAAACATAACAAAACAACTACCAATCTAAAAAACTTCTTCATAAGTTTAGTATATCATAGGGTTTTAGAATTGTCAAGGGGTTTTTTGAGAAAAATCAAACAACTGTTTTGCAATATATTCGATCACCTTCACATTGACTGCATTGCCAAATTGCTTGTAGGCTTGATGATCGTTGGGATTGACAACAAAACTGTCAGGAAAACTTTGGAGGCGTGCGGCTTCTCTTACTGTCAAACGGCGTTTTTCTCTTCCAATGATTGGAATTTGTACCATCGCGACTAAGGCAGGAAAAACTGTAGGTCGCTTTACTCTAATTCCCGATGGTCGAAATTGTATAATGCCGTCCCAAACTGAAGTACAATGCTCTCCACATTGCCACTCTAGTTTTTTTTCAGTTGGTGTAAAATCATCTAAATAATTCCATTTTTTAAGCCAAATATCAATAAAAGTCTTATTATTTAAGTAAAGATCACGACTCTTCTTGATAAATTCCTTTTTCCAAGGTGGAAACTTTAGGCTAACATCTTCGTAATCATAGGTAGAAATAAATTCAGAAGACCAAATGGGAAAACCAATAACTTTTTCTTTTACACCCTTTATAAATTCATCCCAACACATCAGAACCTTTTCTTCATGCTCGGTTATATAGTACTTTTTGTCAACAGTTCCCTCTTGAAGTACACCTGTTGTATATATACTCAGTTTGTTCTTGTCTACTTTAGGAACACTAATATTTAGATTTGTAATATCTTCGCTTTTGTATATCCCAGGAATTACAACTCTTTCTCTCAATTGCGGAATACCTAATTGATGTGGACTTATGATTATAGGTTCGGATGGAATAATGTATCCAATATCAGTTAAAATTGTCTTTATCGTATTCCAAGTATCCCCTCCATTGTGTGAAACTAAATTTCTTACATTTTCAAGTAGAATATACTTTGGCTTATGATATCTTAATATTCTCTCAATCTCAAAAAATAGTGTTCCTTTTGTTTTATCGAGAAAGCCTAATTGATCACCAGCTTTTGAAAATGGCTGACACGGAAAACCTGCCGAGAGTACATCGTGTGGCGGAATATCTTCAACTCTCAATTTTGTTATATCATATTGTACATCCATATTGAAATTCGTTTTATATGTGGCAATGGCAGCATCGTCAATTTCCGATGCAAAAACACATTTGCCACCTAAAAGAGACAATGCTTGATGAAAACCACCGATCCCTGCAAAAAGATCAATAAATGTAAATTTATTTTCCATCTTCTGCCCTCTCATAAGTATAGATGATGCTATTCTTCAAATTTTCTTTATTCAGCAAGAATTTTGCAACTCTTTCCTTCTGCGATATGCCTGAATTATGCCCTTGATTAAAATCAGATAAAACAGTATGCATATTAATTTGATTCAATTCAAATATGTACATTCGCTTAAAATTAACTGAATGTTTCATCCTACTCATATAGGCAATATAATCGCCATCTTTAAAATTGTGATCAATAAGTTTCATCCTATTGATTGCCATTTCGTTATGATTATCTTTATCCTTTATTGTGCTATGTTCGTATATTATATACCAAATTCGCCCATATTTACTAATCGCATCAAGAGTGTTAAACTGATCGTTACCAGGTGCTTGTTTTTTAGAAACATCAGATGCTTTTAAATCCCCGTAAAAATTTAATAATGGGAAAAACAAATCAAAATCAAGCAACCCATTCTTTTTGTTTTTATTTCCAACATATAATACAACAGATGCATAATTATGCTTGTTAATAAACTCATCAACTTTAAATTCCAAAAACCATCCAGGCCATTCTGTCCCTTTTGCTTGATACCAATCATTATCCAGCATCTCCTTAATACAGACATCCGCTTTTAGCCATTTATTGAAGTTAAATTCTTTATTAAACTTTGAAAAGACATCTATTATTGGATCTTTAGATATGATATCACCTTGCAAAAAATCTTTAAGGTTTATACTTTTTATAACAGTAATCTTATTTGAATTTGCATCTTTTTTAACAAAAACTCCATTTTTTAATCCTTGATATAGATCGTTTAAGTATATGTGAGCAGAAGACGAATGCATCTTCTTATTGATGTAATCATCTATATTAAAATCGCAGTAAATCTCCATATCATCATAATGATATAAACCCAAAATATTTATGGTTGTGTTTGGTAAAAGTTTGTACTCTTCAATAAAATCTTTATACCAAGTCTTAAGTTGTACTCGTTTTTTAAAAATGGGATGAGGATGACCTAAATATGTAATTGAAGGGACTATCAAATAATGATTAAAATTGTTTTCTTTATATAAAAACAAGGTGTTATTTTTATATTTAATCATAAAGACATTTTCCCCTAAAGTCTTTTGTAGAGCCTTAAGTATATCGTTTTTACTTGTCAATGGTTCATCATAATCAAGCACCAAAGACATACAAGAATTTAACTGTTCACTTTTTTTCATTTGCCTTGGCACTTTTCTACTCCTTGTAAAGAATTTTAACATATCTCAAGATAAAAAACAATTAATCATCAATTTTATTTTTATTCTTCAACGGTAGTATGGATAAAATTATTAATACTATCCTAACAAAAATATTTGATGGAGTTCCTATTTCCATAAAGAAAAATATTAAATTAAGTAGTGTTTTATAATTAAAGAAGACTGATTCTCGGTGATCATGAATATAAAAGAAATACAATGAGAATGAAACTATTTCAAGAATTGTAAGAATAAGCAAACATATACAAATTAGTCCAATAATTTTCGGTCGTTTATACTTCACAATCAAAGTACGTGAAATGAATGCATAAAATGGAACATAGTACAAAATAAACATAATCGGCACAATCCAAGTATCATAAAACGCATCTAAGAGGAAAAATGATATCAACCAGATAAGAGTATATACTATGATCTCAAACAAAAAAGCAAACTGAAAACTATTGGATTGCAGATCTGCACTAAAAAAATTAAAATATTTTTTTATTTTAAGAGAATCAACATAGCCGTGGAACGATTTGTTTATAAAAGAGCAGAATTTAGTCATAGACTTCTTGGCTCCAAGATCTTAAAATTTCTTCAACACATTCACTCCAATTGTCAGCATTCCATCTTTTTACCATAATATTCTTATTGTTCTTTGCGGTACTTCCATATTCTCCTTTGTCATTTAACCACAAGGCTTGGTGTGCTGCTTCATGAAATATTACACCTTGTTTTTCAGTATCACTTTTTAAGTTAAAAAATAAATTAGAAAGAGAAATTTTCATAAATTTGAACGGCCAGCAATATCCTACAATAAATTCTTTACCTTTGGTATACAACTTAAACTTCTTTATACTTAATTTCAAAATATACCTTGAGAGTTTACTCATTTTATTGTAGACAACTCTATAATCTTTTAAATCAGTCAAGTCATAATTAAGCCACACAGAAAAAGCATTATAAATAACTAAATTAGTTTCGTTTATAGTGGGAGCAAATTTACTTAAAATATTCATTAAAGTCCTTAGATTTATCTTACACAATTCTAAAATTTTTTCAAGTTCTTTTATCTCAAGATCAGTAAAATCATTTAAAACGATAAACCTAGAATCATCAGAATATGGACAGTTATCAATGTGATTATATCCTGGCTTAACCCTAAAGTGATCTTTTTTTATCGCATCATCACAATCTACGAGTCTTAATACAGCATTGCATTTTATGTTTGGACAATAATAATCTGTCCTCGGTAAAGAGCCTGATGCCATCACTCGATGCATTCGTTTTTTATCTTTTGTAGCAATAAGAGACATAGATATATTATAATTACAATTAACAGCATTTGCAAGTATTGTTAAAACTCATTACATTTCGGACACATCATTTAAAATATAATTTGCTTTTTCTAGTTTATCAGAATATTCTGCTGGTGTCAACACTACTGTTAAAACTCGTTACGATCTTTTTAATCGCTTCAACATTACTATTTGTTTATGAGTTTTTACATAATATTTTTAGAAAAGTGAAAGAGCCTTTACAAAACCAGACAATTTACATTCTACTCAGCACGGAATGCTCCTCCGATTCCTGAAAATTTCTCGAGGAATTTCTTTAGTCGTGCAATAATGCCTTGCTTCTTTTTTGAGCGATCAACAGTATTTTTTGCGCCAGCTCTCTTAAAGAGGGACATTGTTGGCAAAATCTTTTCGATGTCTGTGCCAATCGTTTTAATTTCGCCCTCTCTAAACGAATTTTCAATAAACTTCCTCGTCTCTTTCTCGTTTAGGTTCTCGTCTTTTATAATTGTTGTGAGTTCTTCTTCCCGTTTTTCAGCAACATATTCTTGCCAAGAAGATATGACATCATCTGTTTCGTTCACACTTGAGACAAAATTTTCAATGAGTTCTTTTTTACTTCTGAGTTCTGGGCTAGAATCAACTGCTTTTTTAATCGTCGTGAGCAATTCCTTATCTTCCTTATGGCTCTCTTTATACTTCTCGACAAGCATAAGAATATAGTCGATGTTAACCTCAATCTGCTTGATAAGTTCAATTTCAAACACCACATCGTCTGTTATGTCTGTTTTATCATTATCTTTCTTCGATTTCCACTCGTCTCTCAAATCTTGATAACGACCGCAATAATCCTGGAAGTCCCGCTCTTCAATCAAGCCATTACCCTCAAATTCATCAAACGAGGATAGAAGATTTCGCATACGAAGAATGGAGCCCCAAAGCATAATAAAGTCTTTCTGATTTTGCTCACCAATAATTTCTGCTTCAATCAATGGGAACTTTTTGGTAAGCTCTGCTATCATCTCGCTGTAGCCCTTATGATACACTCCTTTTTTATCCGTGTAGCCATTGTAGTAATCGTTAAAACTTTTCATCAGCACGATGCCACCCGCATCTTTATCACCGAATAGCGAGAGTGCTGAATTTACCTGTTTCTCAAGATTTCTAAAGCAGACGATGTTGCCAAAGGTTTTGATAGAGTTGAGAATGCGGTTTGTACGTGAAAAGGCTTGAATAAGACCATGCATTTTTAGGTTTTTATCAACCCACAAGGTATTTAGAGTGGTAGCATCAAAGCCAGTTAAGAACATATTAACAACGATGAGCAAGTCCACCTCTTTGTTCTTCATACGCAACGACACATCTTTATAATAGTTTTGGAAAGTTTCACCATCCGTAGAATAGTTTGTAGAGAACATTTCGTTGTAATCGTGAATGGCACTTTCAAGGAATTCTTTTGAACTTTGATCAAGGGACGATGTATCTTCTGGATTTTCTTCATCAAGAATTCCGCTTAATTCTCCATTATCTTCGTTAATGCCGTAACTAAAGATCGTTGCAATGCGAAGACGTTTATTAGGATTTTCTGAGATTTGCTTTTTAAATTCGCGATAATAGAGTTTTGCAGCATCGACAGAAGAAACCGCAAATATAGAGTTGAACCCCTTAATTCGCTGCAAATTTTTTATTTCCTGAACATCGCCTTTCTTCCTTGATGCAACTTCAGCAATATTCGAAAGCACATTGTAGGAATACGACTTATCTCCACGATAGGTTTTTCTGTCAAAATTCTCAAGGATGTATTCTGTCACTAACTTTATTCGCTCTGGAGCGAGCATTGTTTTTTCTCTTTCAATATCCCAAACTTCTTCATCGTCTATATTCTCGCCCTTGTCTATGGTTTTTATATAATCCACTTTAAAAGGAAGCACATTTTTGTCTTTAATTGCATCTACGATGGTGTAAGCATGCAGTTGATCGCCAAAGGTTTGTTCCGTTGTAAGATATTTTGTCGAATTTCCTGCATTTTCTGCAAAAATCGGAGTGCCTGTAAAGCCAAATAAGTAATAATTCTTAAACTTTTTGACAATCGCCTTGTGCATATCGCCGAATTGGCTTCGGTGGCATTCGTCAAAAATAATGACAATGTGTTTTTTATACACATCATGCTCTGCATTGTTTTTTATAAACGAAGCCAACTTCTGTATAGTTGTTATAATTATTTTAGACTTATCGCTGCTTAATTGACCAGAGAGAACCCTTGTTGAAGTATTGCTGTCCGCTGATCCCTTTTCAAAACGGTCGTATTCCTTCATCGTTTGATAATCTAAATCTTTACGGTCAACAACGAATAGCACCTTGTCGATATAAGGCAATTCGCTTGCAAGCCTGGCGGTTTTAAACGATGTAAGAGTTTTGCCACTACCTGTGATATGCCAAATGTAGCCACCGCCTTTAACAGTGCCGTATAGATTATTATTTTTAGCGATAGCAATGCGGTTTAAAATTCGCTCTGTCGCTGTGATTTGATACGGTCTCATCACGAGTAGAATGTCTTCCGATGTTAAAATGCAATACTTCGTGAGAATGCTGAGAATGGTATTACGGGCAAAAAAGGTTTTTGTAAAATCTTCCAAGTCTGGGATGATGCGATTTCTTGCATCCGCCCAAAACGAAGTGAATTCAAAGCTGTTGCTTGTTTTTCCTTTCTTTACACTTTGAGACGATGAATGTTCATTTGCTGCACTGTAGCGAGTGGTATTTGAATAGTACTTCGTATTAGTGCCGTTTGAAATAACAAAGATTTGGATATATTTAAAAAGCCCTACACCTGCTGAGAACGAATCGTTTTGATACCTGTCAATCTGGTTGAAAGCCTCTTTGATAGGCACACCTCTGCGCTTCAATTCTATATGTACAAGCGGAAAACCATTCACAAGGATGGTCACATCGTAGCGGTTGTTATGAGTAGCACCGTCTTCTGTATTGACTACATATTGATTTATAACTTGCAAGTGATTGTTGTGAATATTCTTCTTATCAATGAGTGTGATATTCTTATGAGTGCCATCGTCTCGAGTTAAAATTTGAACATTATCATCTTGGATCTTTTGAGTTTTAGCGACAATATCTTCGTTTTGATTTGCAAGCTGCTTGTCAAAAAAGGTCATCCACTCAGATTCTGAGAATTGAAAGTCGTTGAGTTTTTCAAGTTGAAGTCTCAAGTTCTTTTGAAGTTCTTCCTGATTGTGTATGTCAGCATGCTCGTAGCCTTGACCTTCAAGTTGTTTGATAAAGGCCTTTTCAAGCTCCGCTTCGGTCTGATAAGTAGAATCAGACCTTTTCTCAATCTCATACTCAGCAACAACGGTGCTGTTTTCATTTTCTGCAACTACATTATATTCTTTTTCCACATCAATCCTCCTTTTGTTTAAATGTGAGCAACTTGTCTCTGTAATATTCATACTGCTTTTGACGAGCCGCGATTTCGGCAGGAAGACCACTAGAAAGCGATGTCGTCAATGTAGAGAATTTGTCTAGGATTTCTACTATCTCTTTTTGAATCTCAATGGGAGGAACAAGAATCTGGAGTGCCTTAAAATCACTTCCTGTTAATTTTGGTATATTTCCATGAACCAACGAAGTTATATCTATTATCTGAAGATAATAATACAAATAGCGAAGCATTACACCATCTTTTTCCTCTATAATATGGGCATGATTATTTACCCAGATTTTCCCTTCTGCCCAAGTTACAACTGGTGTTCCATTTTTTGTGATAACACTACCATCTTCACCAACCAAAACAAAAGTTCCATCAAAAATACAATTATCTACATAGTCTTGAATACCATTAGCACCATAATAAGGATAATTCCCCTCTTTTCTAGAACCTTTTTTTACTGGTTTTCTTTTATTATCCAGTAAATTACAACAATCATCAAGTCGTTTATACTCCACCCCATTAGGACAGAGTTCGGCTATGAGTTCGGTAAGTTTAGACATTGTCACCACCTCCGTTATTCTTACTGTACTGCTCTAGAGCCATAAAGCGATCAAAATCACTAACATATAACTTATCTTGAATTATGCGGTACTTTTCGAACTCTGTTTCAGCATGCAATTTTGCGATCTCTTGAGATACCTTGCCAGCATCTTGCAGAATGCCATAATCCATAAATTTCAAAAATCCATCAAGCCTTTTGCTCCAATCTTGCATCGTCATTGGAATGCCTCGTTCTGCTTGTATTTCTGCATAATCCAAATATGCAGAAACAAGTTTTTCCAATTCCTTGATTTCTTTCTCACTCAAATAATTCTTTGCAATACTTACATCCGATTTTTGTATTTTTTCTTTAGGGTATCCTGCCCATGTAGTTAAGCCCATATGTTGCTTTTCAGCATCTGCTCTTTCCATAATTAACTCAGCTGCAGTGTGACCGTGTACACCATAATGTAATTTATTTTGAACACTCGCAAAAAATCTTTTGGTGGTTGTTGCATTTACATCATAATCTAATGCTGTTGCATAAATATCAGTAACTTTTTGATAGAACCGCCTTTCTGACATTCTAATTTCACGAATCTTCTCTAATTGCTTATCAAAATAATCTCTGGTGAGTATTGAACCACCATTCTTGAGTCGCTCTTCATCCATCACCCAACCTTTAATAGTATAGTCCTTTACTATTTGATTAGCCCATTTTCTAAATTGAACGGCTCTTTCATTATTTACCTTAAAACCGACGGAAATAATCATTTGTAAATTATAGTGCTTTACATCTCTTGCAACTACTCTATCACCTTCTGTTTGAACTATCCGGAAATTCCGGATAGTTGCCCCTTTTTCCAATTCATTATCCTTAAATATATTTTGAATATGTTCGTTTATTGTTCTAACATCAACATCATACAAAACCGAGAGCATCTTTTGAGTGAGCCAGATGTTTTCATCCTCATACCTCATCTCTACACTATTAGCATTATCCCCAACGGAAGAGACATATGTTAAATACTCAGCGGCTGAACTTCTTATTGTAATCTCTTTTTTCTTTCCCATTATGCACAAATCTCTATTGATTCGATGATCTTATCGATTTCAGTGCGAAGGTGTTCTTCTTTTTCAACAATCTCTTTGATTTCGACATTGAGAGCGGTGATGTCGACTTCTTCCTTAGTGTCTTTTGCTTCAACATAGGTTGAAACCGACAAGTTGTAGGCATTGTCAGCAATCTCTTCGCTTGTCGCAAGATAAGAAATGTGTTCGATGTTCTTTCGCTCTTTGTAAATCTCAACAATATGGTTTATATTATCTTCGGTCAATTTGTTATTATTGGTGACTTTAATACATTCATCAGTTGCATTTATGAACAACACCTTATTGTCGGTTTTGTTCTTCTTCATTACCATAATGCAAGTGGAAATCGATGTACCATAAAACAAATTCCCTGGTAGCTGAATTATCGCATCGATGTAGTTTCCCGTGATAAGATATTGACGGATCTTCTGTTCAGCCCCACCCCTATAAAAAATCCCTGGAAAACATACAATCGCAGCAGTTCCATTAGTTGCAAGATATGAAAGAGAGTGCATAATAAAGGCAAAGTCAGCATAACTCTTCGGTGCAAGCACACCAGCAGGCGAAAATCGAGAATCATTTATAAGTAGTGGATCACTATTGCCTTTCCAACTGATTGAATAAGGCGGATTTGATACTATTAACTCAAATGGCTCATCATCATTATGCTGAGGATGTGCAAGAGTGTCTTCGCAAGCAATGCTAAACTTGTCAAAACCGATGTCGTGCAAAAACATATTTATGCGACAGAGGTTATAGGTAGTTACATTGATTTCCTGACCATAAAAACCATTTCGAACCTTATCCCTACCAAGCACCTTTTCAGCCTTCAAAAGAAGGGATCCTGAACCACAGGCAGGGTCATAAACCTTGTTAACTTCAGTTTTACCCACAGTTCCAAGGCGAGCAAGAAGCTCAGACACATCAGATGGTGTGAAAAATTCACCACCTGACTTTCCCGCACTTGATGCATACATACCCATAAGATATTCATAAGCATCGCCAAAGGCATCAATGCTATGGTCTTTAACATTGCCGAGGTTCATATTGCCAATACCGTCAAGAAGACTGCACAATCGCTCGTTACGAGTTTTAAC
>SAMEA104315433__coassemble_430_pt1 | contig 19981 bp, 19 predicted proteins | sample SAMEA104315433__metabat2_high_PE_016 | metagenome-assembled genome bin SAMEA104315433 (sample SAMEA104315433) | gut metagenome | biome: Monkey gut; feature: monkey-associated habitat; material: faeces | place: China | collected 2013
AGGAGAAAAAACAGAAGCTGATGGGGCTATTTTGTTAAGGGATTTGAGAGTAGGCGATGTAAATGCTTTTCTTAATAAGATAAAGGCTATTTTCGCGGGTGTACCTTATAACATCATTGGCAAATACGAATATTCTTTCCAAACTGGTTTCTACTGCATTCTTAAAGCAATGGGAGCCAAAATCGAAGCCGAAATTCCAACGAATAAAGGCAGAATCGATGCCACCCTAGAAACCGAAAATCACATCTACATCTTTGAGTTCAAAGTAGATCAAAGTGCCACCGTCGCCATCGAGCAGATCAAAGCCAAAGGTTATGCCGAAAAGTATAATGCTCCGCAATATAAAGGTAAGGTGCTTCATCTGATGGGAGTATCGTTCTCGGAAGAGAACAGAAATCTAGACGAGATCCTTCAAGAGGAAAAAGTAATTTAGCAATTTTCGTGTAGTTTTACTAATAAAATATAGACACTCTTTCTGCTTTATGATATAATTTCAAACGGAGACATTATGGAAGACAATAATAAAACAGAAGAAATAAAAACTACAGACAATGTTCAAAAGGTTGAGATTGTGAAAGTTCAGAAGCCTGGCGAGAGTAATGCTACAACGAGTTTGATTTTAGGTATTTTAGCAGCTGTGTTCGGTTTTACAGGAATTGTCGCCTTTATTTTGGGTATCTGTGGTATAGTTCAAGCTAAAAAGGCAAAGGCTCTTGGTTGTAATAACACCTCTGCAACCGCAGGATATATTCTCTCCATCATCGCTGTCGTATTTGGAGGCATTGCTATATTTCTTTTGTTGACATGGTGTACTGCGGAGTTGGCGGTGTAGAGTGAAATGGATGCTAAAAGTTATCGAAGCTCAAGCATTGAACTTCTCAAAATTATTGGTATGTTGTGTATAATTTCATATCATTGGATAAATACAATTACATATTTTGGGTATGAACCATTTAATGATTTAATACAAAACAAGAGTTTTGTTATAGATTTGTCACAAATGGAAAAATGTGCATCATTTTTTTTTCTTTATTTTATCAAAACTACTTTTGGGAATTTGGGTAATTGGCTTTATATAATACCATCTGTTTACTATTTGGCGTTCTCAAAAAGTTTAACTGTTCGTAAATCTTTGCATAAATCTTTTTTTATTTTCTGTGATGTTTATGTTATTTCAATTTTGTTGGGAATTTTTGGATTAGTCATATTACAACCCGTAAATCTGAATTATCAGATTCTGAAGAGGATTGTAATGCCATTAACATCATATGACCTTTGGTTTTGCTGGGGGTATTGTGTTTTCATAGTCTTTATTTCTTTATTTAATAAGATCGAAAACAAGATTTCAAAGAAAATACATCTGGTTATATGCATAATTGCAAGTATATGCTTTTTTCTTTCATTTGTATTCGGCATACGAGAGAATTCAACTATTTGGCTTCTATCGTGTTTCATTATATCGTATTTTAAAAAATATAATGAAGATTTAATGAATAGTTTAATACTTAATGTTATTGTTTTTATAGTTACATTATTTCTATACCTTAGTTTAATCTTTCTTACCGCTACTGTTTTTGCTAGTGAATTTTTAGAACATAATTTTCCTTTAGATAATTTGAGTTCACCGCTCCTTTTCATATGTGTACTTTCACTGTTTAATATTGTTAGAATTCATTCTTTTCATTCAAGTTTTATTAATTATATTTCGAGCCTATCTTTATTTTGTTATATAATTCACGAATTTGTACTTACGAGGGTTTATTTTAGACCTTATATACTGAAAATGATTTATGAAAGTTTTGGATATGATAATATTCTTATATTCATTTTTGTTTTGACATTTGCAACATATGTGATATGTGTTTTATTTTCATCTTTGATTATGCTTTTTAGAAATTCTATTAACAAAGTAATATTGAGCTATTGACAGTATTTTTATATTAGGGTATACTATTAGAGTAACCGCAAATTTATCAAACATTTGTTTGAGGTTCTAATGGATATAGATATAAAAAATAAATATGAATTATGGCTAAATAATGCTACTTTGGATATTGCTCTGATTGATGAGTTGAAAGCACTCGCTGATGATCAGGTTGAGGATGCTTTTTATCGTAATCTCGAATTTGGTACTGGCGGTCTTCGAGGTATTATTGGGGCTGGAACAAACAGAATAAATGTATATACTGTTGCAAAGGCAACACAGGGACTTGCAAATTATTTAAAGCAAAATTATGAAAACCCTTCCGTTGTAATTGGATATGATAGTCGCATAAAAAGTGATTTGTTTGCTAAAGTAAGTGCTAAAGTTTTTTCTGCTAATAATGTTAAAGTTTATATTTGGTCAACATTAATTCCAGTTCCTTGTGTTTCTTTTGCCGTTCGTTGTTTAAAAGCATCTGCTGGAGTTATGATTACCGCATCCCACAATCCAAGTAAATATAATGGGTATAAAGTATATGGTGATGATGGATGTCAAATAACGACGGATGTTGCGAATAAGGTGTTAAAAGAAATTGAAAAGTTGGATGTATTTTCTGATATAAAATATACAAATTTTGAAGATGGGTTACAATCTAAATTAATAGAATATGTACAAGAAGATTTTTATGATAAATACATAGAAAATGTAGAATATCAGTCTGTTTTGTTTGGAGAAAAAATCAACAAGAATATATCAATAGTTTATACCCCATTAAATGGAACAGGGCTAAAACCCATAACTCGTGTTTTAAAGGAAACAGGATATTCTAAGATAACTGTTGTGTCTGAGCAAAAAAAGCCAGATGGAAATTTTCCAACTTGTCCATATCCTAATCCTGAAATAAAGGATGCGATGAAACTTGGGGTAGAATATGCTAAAAAGAAAAATGCTGATCTCCTTCTGGCAACCGATCCAGATTGTGATAGAGTAGGTATTGCCCTTAAAAACAAAAATGGAGAATATGAATTGCTATCAGGCAATCAAGTTGGTATCCTTTTGCTTGATTATATATGTAGTCAATATTTAAAGAATAAAAATATGCCTAAAAATCCTTTGATTGTCAAAACAATTGTTACAACGGATTTGGCTCAAAAAATTGCTACTTCTTATGGAGTTTCTGTCATAAATGTTTTAACGGGATTTAAGTTTATAGGAGAGCAAATAGGTATACTTGAAAAAAAGGATCAAATAGATAGATTCATTTTTGGATTTGAAGAAAGTTATGGTTATCTTAAGGGTACATATGTACGTGATAAGGATGGTGTAGTTGGGGCATTTTTAATTTGTGAAATGTTCTGCTATTATGCTACAAGAAAGATAAATTTAATTGATAAGTTAAATTCATTGTATGAAAAGTTTGGGTATTGCTTGAATACATTACATAGTTATGAATTTGAAGGAAGTTTAGGGGTAAAAAAAATAGAAAGTATTATGCAAGCTTTTCGAGGTGGACTTTTAGCACTTGGTGGAGAAACAATAGAACGAATAGAAGATTACTTAAGTGGTGTTAACGATCTTCCAAGGTCAAATGTGATTAAGTTTATATTGTCATCAGCCTCATCTGTTGTTGTTAGACCTTCTGGCACTGAACCAAAACTAAAAATATATATTTCTGCAAATGCTAAAGATAAAAAACATGCAGATGAACTTAATTCCAATATATTATATGATGTTGAAAAATATATAAAAGGAGAGAGAATATGAATATAGTTCTACTTTCGGGCGGTTCAGGAACACGCTTATGGCCACTCTCAAATAGTGTGAGAAGTAAGCAATTTTTAAAACTTTTTAAATATAATAATGAATACGAATCGATGGTACAAAGGGTATATAGACAAATTATAACTGTCGATTCAAGTGTAAATATCACTGTAGCAACAAGTAAATCACAGGTAAGTATGATTAAAAATCAATTAGGAAATAAGGTTTCTGTTTGTGTTGAACCTTGTAGAAGAGATACATTTCCTGCAATTGCTTTGGCTTGTTCATACCTTTACTATGAAAAAAAAATTCCTGCAACAGAAGTAATTATAGTTTGTCCAGTAGATCCATATGTTGATAATTCATATTACGAATCTATTAAGAAATTATCAGAGATTATGACAAATTCTGATACAGATCTTTTTTTAATGGGAATTGAGCCTACATATCCTAGTGATAAATATGGTTATATTGTTCCAGAAGATGCTAATAATATTAGTAAAGTAAAGGAATTTAAAGAAAAGCCAAGTGTAGAAAAAGCAAAAATATACATTAAAAATAATGCCCTGTGGAATGCGGGTGTGTTTGCTTTTAAGTTAGGTCATTTGTTAGATAAAACTCACAGTTTAATCGATTTTAAAGATTATAAGGATCTTTTAGGAAAATATGATTCTCTTCAAAAAATTAGTTTTGATTATGCCATAGTTGAAAAAGAAAAGAGCATTAAAGTATTGAGATATAAAGGAAATTGGAAAGATGTTGGCTCTTGGAATATGATTTCTGAGGTTATGGAAGAAGAAACTAAGGGTAATGTTGTTCTTGATGAGAAATGCAAAAATACTAATGCTATAAATGAATTAAATATTCCATTGCTTTGTATGGGATGTGAAAATATGGTTGTAGTAGCGAGTGACGATGGAATTTTAGTTTCTAACAAAGATGAGAGTGATTCAATAAAGCCTTATGTTGAAAAAATAGAAAGCGAAGTTATGTTTTCTGAGAAATCTTGGGGAACTTATACTGTGATTGATAAACAGCCTTTTTCTATGACTGTGAGGCTTGCAGTTAATGCTAATAAAACTTTGAGTTATCATATGCACAATAACCGAGAAGAAGTATGGACGGTTGTATCAGGACAAGGCAAAACCATTGTAGATGGAATTGAGCAAATTGTTAACACTGGGGATGTTATTGCAATTGCACCAAAATGTAAGCATACGATACAGGCAATTACTCCTATGGAAATAATAGAAGTTCAAATAGGCAGTTGTGATGTTAAGGATAAAGTGAAGTATTCTTTAAATGACATTTAATCTGAGGAATTATAGCATGGAAATTCTAAAATTAAAACCAGTAGGGAAAAATTACTTGTGGGGTGGAAATCGCCTAAATACGGAATTTCATAAAAATATTTCGATGTCTCCACTTGCAGAAACCTGGGAATGTTCTGTACATCTGGATGGACCAAGTTATATAATAAATGGTGATAATAAAGGTATGTCTCTTATTGATGTTTTAAAGGAGCATCCCGAATATCTTGGTTTTAAAATGAATGACAAACAGTTCCCGATTTTAGTAAAGTTTATTGATGCAAAGGAAAAACTGTCTGTGCAAGTGCATCCTACGGATGTATATGCAAGAGTAAATGAACACGACAATGGAAAAACAGAGATGTGGTATATAATTGATGCAGAACCAGATGCAAAACTTGTTTATGGTTTTAACCAAAATATGTCTCCTACATTGATCAGAACTGCGGTGAAAAAAGGTGTGCTAGAAAGGTATTTAAATTTTATTTCTGTAAAGAAAGGTGATTGTGTTTTTGTTCCAGCAGGAGTTGTTCATGCGATTGGCAAAGGTATTTTGATAGCAGAAATTCAAGAAAGTTCAAATGTGACATACAGATTATATGATTACAATCGTATTGATAAGGATGGAAAAAAAAGAGAATTAAATGTTGATAAGGCATTAAATGTAATTGATATGAAAGATGCATCCAACTTATTAAAAAAATTTAAAGTTACGAAATATTATCCATATGTCTGTGTACAATCTCTTGTCCAATGTAAATATTTTAATGTGGAAAAAATCATTATTCGTAAGGATTTTTGCTTTAATGTACAAGACGATTCCTTCCAAGTTGTTGTGTGTATCGATGGATGTGCTGAAATTTCTTCTCAAGATAAAGAAAAACATAGTGTTACTTTTCGCAAAGGTGATACTATGTTTTTACCAGCAAACATTGGAATTTGCACAATTAGAGGAGATGCAGAAATTATAAAAATACACTGCTAATAATATTATATCGTACTCTTTGCAGGTAATTTATATATTTTCATTATCGGCAAGTATTTGTTCGACTTTGTTGATTAAATTTGTATATTGTGGTTGATACTTTTTCATCTTGTCAAATTCGTCTGGTTTAATTCTATGTAACAGACCTGTAAGTATTAAAAATCTTAGTAATGGAATGTTGGCAAATTTCGTAAGAGCACAAATATGATGTGCTATACATTTTTCTTTATAAAAATATGGCAATAGTTTTGAGGAAATTCGTTTTTTCTTTTTGCAAGCTCTGTTTAATGCTGTCATATCTAGCATTGCATGAATTTTTTTATTCGTGACATAATCTCTGGTTCTTTGCATTGATTTATCTTTTCTCATTTCTTCTAAATTCATTATCATAACACCTGATTGAAGATAGTTTGGTGAACGTAACCAATCATGTCTTCCAGCAAAATCAAAATTTTCTACATCAATTTCCCACAATTTTTTTATGTCGTCATGAAATATAACATCACAATCAAGATAAATTGCTTTATCACCTAACTCTGGTATTTTATCCATTAGAAGACGGGTGCATATAAAATAGCAATAGAATCTGTTGTGAATATTAGGTCCTTTTAACAATTCTTTTTCAAACATATTACTTACATCAATTGATTTAAATCTACTATTGGGATTCTTTTGTTTTACATAATTGTCGAGAACTCTATCTTGCTCAGGAGAATTTTTTTTACTTCCTTTTATGAAGGATGGTAATTCAAGTGTGAGATTTATAATATTTAAAGTCTCATCTGTTTTATCTACTAATGAAACTACACTTATTAGTAGTTGTTTAAATAATTTGTTATCTGCACAATAGCATATATTAATCATATTAATTCCTTTTAGTGATTGAAGTTGACTGTTATAACTAGTCTTATTATATTATACTTTCATTTGTCTATATGGTCAATATGTTTATTTTAAAATTAATATTGTTTTTGTTTTGTTTTTCTCGTATACTATAATTATGGATACAGAAGATAAAATAACCGTATTATCAAGTATGGATGTTTACTTACCACTGATGGATGGAGTAGTAAACTGTATGCATAATACTATAAAGTCTTATTCATCTCTTATAGATCCTATTGCTTTTGTTCCAAGAGCAAAGCATTTTGATTATGATAGTTTACCATATAGAACAATAACTTATAAAGCACACAGTGTTCCTTTTACAAAGGATACATATTTTGGTTTCCCTTCTTTCGATAAAAAAGCAATAAATCAATTGATGGATACAAAAATAGATATTATTCATATGCATTCGTGTTTTGGTACGATGAAAGAGTTAACAAAAATTGCAAGGATAAAGAATATTCCAATTGTTGCTACATTTCATACTAACTATCGAATGGTGTTTAAAAAAATATTGTTGTTAAAGTGTTTTTACGAACCATACATACAGACTCTTGGTAGGCGATACTCAAAGATGGATCTCGTATTCGCTGGATCAGGTGCTACAGAAAACCAGCTTAGGAGTTTTGGCTATAATAAAGATGTCAAAGTGATTCCTTTTGGTATAGGTTATGAAAAGCCTAATAAACAGATGATTGAAAAATTGTCAAAAGAGGCAAATGAAAAGTTTAACCTATCAGAAAATGAATTTGTCTTTTCTTTTGTAGGACGAGTTGTTGAAAGTAAGAGAATTCAATTTTCTTTAAAAGCTCTAAAGAAAATTAAAGATCAAGGATTTAAATTCAAATTTATTATTTGTGGCAAGGGAAATTATCTGGCTCAAATAAAAGATTTGATAAAGAAACTTGATTTACAGGATGATGTTTTGTTTTTAGGTTATGTAGAAGATATAGATCTTGGGCGAGTTTATGCAAGGTCAAATTTGTTCTTGTTTCCATCATTACTTGATAATTTTGGATTGGTCAAAGTGGATGCCGCGGCTTTTGAAACTCCATCTCTTATGATAAAAGATAGTAATTCTGCTTATGGCACAGAGCATTTGCATAATTCAATTGTGATCGATGATGATTTAGATTCATATGTAGATATGCTAAAGCAAGTGCTGAATGGAAGTATTGATGTTGACTTAATTGGCATTAATGCTTACAATGAATTATGTTTTACTTGGGAAGAGAATACCAGAGAATTGGAAAAAGAATATCGTCGTCTTATAAAGGAGTATAAGGAGAAATGATTAATATTTATTATTGCACAGATGATAAGTTGTTTAAGCAACTTTTAGTCTCTGTTATATCACTTGTAAATCACACAAATGAGGCACTTAATATAATAAATCTTACTGTGGAAGTTCCTGAATATAATAAAAAAGGCAAAAAAACAACAGAAAAGCAGGATTTGTTTATCAACAAAATTTTAAAGGAAAAGAATCCAGATAGTAAATTTATCTCAATTGATGTTTCCGAGTTGTTTAGAAATAAGTTGTTAAAAGGACCGAATCTTTATAATAAATATTATTCCTATTATGTTGTGGTTCGTCTTTTGGCACACTTAGTAAATGAAATTCCAGATAAGGTTCTTTATCTTGATAGTGATGTTATATTTAACGGTGATGTGAAAGAATTGTATAACATTGATGTTAAAAACTATGATTTGGCTGGTAGAATTGATGCAGGTAGGATTACAAAGTATATACAGAGTGGAGTGATGCTACTTAATATGAAAGAGATTCGAAAAGACGGTTCTTTTGAAAAGTCTTGTCAATTAGTATCCCATCATAAGTACTTTTGCTATATAGATATGTCTGCCTTAAACTCTTCTTGTAAGAAGAAAAAGGTGATATCAAAAAAGTACAATTCATATAAATATACCCCAGAGTGCATTATACATCATGTTTGTGCAACAAGGGAGGGGAGTATACCTTTTACAAAGAAATGGTCTCATCGTATTAAAACAGACGAATTTGACCTTATGCGAAAATATGAGCCACAGTATAATGCTTTGTATGATGAAGTGGAAAGAAGGTTGACTGAATTTGAAAATATGTAATTGTTAGATATTTTACTACCAGAATGCAATTGAAATCCACAAAGAGCACCCACCGCTACCGCAATGGATGCTCTTTTTCGTACCAGTAATTCGAGAGTGACGGGGCTCGAACCCGCGATCTCCGGCGTGACAGGCCAGCGCGATAACCAGCTTCGCTACACCCTCGTTCGTACATCGTACTATAATAATATACAAAATCTTGCAAAAAAGTGCAAGAACTTTTAAAATATTTTTAAGAATTTTTTAAATTTCGCCAAGGAATTTAAGATTTCGCTAAGGAATTTTTATGAATAGTATACTAAATCTTGAAGAAAATGTGGTTTTCGGTCTCCAAACCCTAGCTTTTGGGGCGCTTAAATACCTATGGATGTTCATCTCGTTTTTGGCAAATCCCGCAGTTTTCATAATCATTTTTGCCACGGTCTACTGGAACATCAATAAGAGGGAGGGGATTCGCTTTGCCTACAACACGGCTTTTACACTTACAATAGTAAATACTCTCAAAAGCATATTTTCGATTATGCGTCCGTTTCAGTATAGCTCTAGAATTGAGAACCTAGACTTAAAGGGGAGTGCATCAGGCACTTCTTTTCCATCAGGTCATTCAGCTCTTTCTGCTTCTATGTATACTTCTCTGTATCTTTCCTTTCCATCAGTGTTCAAACTTTTGATGCTCATAATATTGCCGCTTCTTGTTGGTGTTTCTAGAATGGCACTAGGAGTGCATTATCCTGCAGATGTGATTGTTGGCTGGGGAATTGGCTATGCTTTTACATTTACACTTTATCGACTACTTAGTAAGATGGACGAAGGATTAAAAAAGAGTATACCTCTAACGGTTAGCCTTTCGTCTGTGTTGTTTGTCGCAAGCCTTGTGCTAAATATATTAATTGTAACGAAAACACTTTCGCATACACGATTTGCAGACCTTGCGAGTATGTTTGCTCTTTTATCAGGGCTGATGCTAGGTCGTTTCTTTGAACATCATTTTGTTAAGTATATTGTAAGGGCAAGGCGTGCAAAAAAGATCTTACGCGGAATTTTGGGACTTCTTCCTATAGTTTTGCTATTTGCTATTTTTTCACGATTTAATGTGGTCGTGAGTTCGACTCTGCTCTATTTCTTTATAAGCATTTGGTGTACTTTCCTATATCCGCTTATCGGTATTCACACTAATCTATTCAACATAAGGTGATTTTTTCCGAGCAGTCAAAGAAATTCTAAGGGCAAGCATTACATAAATCTTATTGCTAAAACTCATTTACAAGAACCCGGCAAGGCACAAAGCCTTGCCGGAACCTTATAAATGACTTTTATCTAATAATCTTTATGCAAGCCTTATCCTTATAATTTCTCTGACTACTCGTGGCTTGTTTATGTGTTTTATGTTCACATCAGAATATTATCGTCGCCTTGCTCTATGGTGCGAGCCTCGCGAAATCCACGGGGATCTCCGTCGCGGACTAGGTTTCGCTGGAAGATAATGCAACAAATAAAAGATATCAAAAAGAAAACATACAAAAAAAGATAAAAAATATTTTAAAAAATGCTAGACAAATTATCCGTTTTTGTTGTATAATTTTAGAAGTGCTTTTCTATTCTTTTATCCCCGTTAAAAGTAGGAAGAGTCGTGAAAATAGATTATAAAAGGAACTCAAAGATGAAAACTATATTTGTAAAGCCACAAGATATTGAAAAAAAATGGTACATCATCGATGCTGAAGGTAAGACTCTTGGTGATGTAGCTGTGGCAGCTGCTCGCCTTTTAAGGGGGAAGAACAAACCAGAATTTGCGCCTCACTTTGAAAACGGTGATTATGTAATCATAATCAATGCTACAAAGGCAAAGTTGTCTGCTGATAAAGAAGATACAAAGATCTATTACCATCACTCAGGTTATGTCGGTGGTCTTAAGAGAGAAACCTACAAGGTTCTTTTAGAGAGAAAGCCAACCGAGCCTATGGAGAGGGCTGTTAAGGGTATGCTTCCTAAAGGTCCACTTGGTCGTTCTTTGTTTAGAAACCTTCATGTTTATGCTGATGCTAATCACTTGCACACAGCCCAGAAGCCTGAAGTGTACAACTTTTAATGGAGATTAATATGGCAAAAGAAGTTAAGAAAACAACAAGTAAAGAAAACTTAGCTATGGGCTGTGGCAGACGAAAGACTGCTGTTGCTCGTGTGTATATGAGAGATGGCAAGGGTGAGATTATTGTAAACGGCAGAACTGCAGAAGAGTTTTTTGAAAATCCGCTCCTTATGTTCATCATCAAGCAGCCTCTAGTTGCTACTGATACTGCAAACAAGTATGACTTCCTTATCACAGTAAGTGGTGGTGGCCTTTCCGGTCAAGCTGGTGCTTGCCGTCTTGGTATTGCCAGGGCTCTCGTAAATAAAGACGAAGAACTCAAGAGTGTACTTCGTGCAAACGGCTTCCTTACACGTGACTCACGTATGGTTGAGCGTAAGAAGTACGGTAGAAAGGGTGCAAGAAAGCACTTCCAGTTCTCAAAACGATAATATTAATGACAGTCGAAAAGATAACCGATACGATCACTCGTATCGGTTTTAAAAATGGTACAACTCTAACTCTTATTGGCACAGCTCACATCAGTGAGAATAGCACAGCCGAAGTAAGGCAGACTATAGAGAGTATAAATCCTGATCGCATCTGTATAGAACTAGACAAAGACAGATGGGATAAGGTTCACGAAAAGGATGACGAAAATAAGTTTTCAGAGTTAGATCTAGTATCTGTAATAAAGAAGGGTAAAACCTTTTTACTTCTTGCAAATCTGATTCTTGCAAGTTTTCAAAAACGATTAAATCTCAACAAAAGTGGAACAGTTGGCGAAGAGATAATAAGTGCAGGCGATATTGCTATTGAAAAAGGCATTCCGCTCACTCTTGCCGACAGAAGTATAACCGTCACTTTACAGCGTGTGTGGCGACTTTCTAAGGGATGGAGCAAAATCAAGATGCTCTCGTCTCTCCTTGCATCCGCATTTGACAAAACCTCGCTTACCGAAGAAGAAGTAGAAGAGTTTAAGAAAGCAAGCAATATTGAAGTGATGCTTGAAGAGGTTGCAAAAGAACTTCCAGAGGCCAAGGGTGCTTTAATTGACGAGCGCGATAAATACCTTGCCACAAAAATTTACGAGTCTGATGGCAAAAACAAGGTTGCTGTCGTTGGGCAAGGACATACAGGCGGATTGATCAAAACCCTGGAAAGTCTTGAGAACGGTGAAAAGGTAGACACAGAAGAACTTGACAGAGTGCCACAAAAGTCTAGGGCTAAAAAATTTGCAGGTTGGATTATTCCGATTTTGCTTCTTGTTGTGTTGCTCTCAATCGGTATATTCAAGGGTTGGCAATATGGAGTTAGAGCCTTTGTTATATGGGCTATTTCTAATGCACTTACTACATTCGTGTTTTCGATTCTCTCGCTCTCGCACCCGCTCGTGTGGTTTGTTGGAGCCATTACGGCACCGATTGCGGCACTTACTCCTGTGCTAGGGGTTGGTATGTTCACAGGCATCGTGCAGGCTCGTCTTAAGAAGCCACTTGTAAAAGATCTTGAGAATATGACTGACGATGTTTCTACTTTTAAGGGCTGGTTTAAAAATAGAGTCTTGCATGTATTTACTGTGTTTATTCTCTCATCTGTGGGATCTACTTTAGGAACACTTGTAGTTTTCCCAATTCTCACGAAGGTGTTTGGTGGTTGAAATGGATGCAGGGATTCACAAGGATTTATTAGACGATTTTGAAAACTCGCTTGAAGGAAAGTACAGTGCCGAAGATAAGGCATTTATAATGAAAGCGGCGATTTTTGCTGACAATGCACATAAAGACCAACTCAGAAAATCTGGCGAGCCGTATATTATCCATCCATTTTCAGTTGCAAAAATTCTTGTTGATCTTAATATGGATAAGGCGACGATAGCCGCAGGTCTCCTACACGATGTTATTGAAGATACACCGTATACATATAAGGATATAGAGACTGAGTTTTCGCCGACCGTTGCAAATATAGTTGAAGGGGTCACGAAGATTGAAGCGATCCAAGTGAAGAGTTCATCAGAAGCAGAGAGCGAGACCATTCGTAAAATGTTCTTTGCGATGAGTAAGGATCCGCGTGTAATCATCGTAAAGCTTGCGGATAAACTTCACAATATGCGAACACTTCAGTTTTTACTTCCAGCTCGTAGCCGAGAGATTGCCAGAGAGTGTTTGGATGTGTTTGCACCACTTGCTGATCGCCTAGGTATTTCAACACTAAAGGCTGATCTTGAAGATGAGGCACTTCGCATTCTTCATCCTGATGTTTATATTCTTATAAGTGAGCATATGCGTTCTCATTATAGTGAACGTACGGAATTTTTAAAAGAGGCCGAGGAGAAGATCCGCGAAAAACTTGAGGCGAATAACATTCACAACTACAAGATCAACACTCGCATCAAACATCCGTATTCGATCTACACAAAAATGCGACGTCGTGGCAAGGAGATTGGCGAGATCTTTGATGTGCTTGGTTGCAGAATTGTCTGTACTACCGTTAGCGAATGCTATACGATTCTTGGCCTTGTTCACACCATTTGGCCACCAGTTGAGGGGCGTTTTAAAGACTACATTGCAATGCCTAAAGCCAACAACTACCAGAGTTTGCACACAACGGTTCTATCTAAAGGCGCGAGCCTTTTAGAGATGTACTTATGAAATGGAAGCCGTGGCAGCCTTTGGCGTGGCATCTCACTGGTCGTATAAGGCGGCATCGGGTTCATCTTTTGATAGCAGTGCTTCTAAAAAAACTATGGATGAGGGCTATCAGCGTCTCATGGCCCGCCTTGCATCCTGGAGCGATGAGATCAAAGAGAACGATTCGTTTATGGATGAGATCAAGGGTGATATGCTTCGAGATACAATCGTTGTGTTCACACCGAAGGGTAAAAGCGTTGAGCTTCCGCTTGGAAGTACCGCACTTGATTTTGCCTACCTCATTCACACAGAAATTGGAAACACAACTCTATCTGCTAAGGCGAATGGTAAAATTATCCCGCTATCAGAACCGCTTGATAACACTGATGTTATAGAAATCATAACTTCGCCAAAGGCTCATCCTCGTGAAAATTGGTTAAAGTATGCTCACACCCTTTCTGCTCGTCGTAAGATCAAAGCCTGGCTTAATAAGAACGATGAAAATATTTTATTCCAGCAAAACCTTATAGTAAAGCAAAAGGAAAATCAGAAGCACCTTGATGAGGAACACACACCTCAACTCACAAGTGAAGATGAGATTGTCACCTCTCGCGAACGCAATGAACACAAGGGTAGTGGTGGACTCAAGCTCGGCAGTGAAAAAAACATTATGGTGAGTTTTGCCCATTGTTGCAATCCTGTAAAAGGCGATCCGATTGTTGGCTATGTTTCGAGAGGTCGCGGAATTATCGTTCACCGAAAGGATTGTAAAAACCTTCCTAATATGAGTGAGATTGCAGATCGTATAATCGATGTTGAGTGGGATAGCGATACTCCGAGTGTTATTAAGCGCTTCCGCCTTACATCGCGTCGTACTTTTAATATATTTACTGAAATAGAAAATGCAATAAAACGGTTTAGTGCTCATCTTGTTGAAGGGCGACTTGATGATGATGATGGGGTTTCTCTTGTCGGCACTTTTATGATTGAAGCCACAAACGATGAAGAGATGAAGAAGGTGATTAAGGCGGTTCGCTCTATGCCAAACATCGATCGCCTTGAAATGCTATGAAGACTTTTAGATTAAAAAAAGCATTTTGTCTCGTTATAACCTTGCTTTTTGCATTGAACATTTTTGCAGTTACAGAAGGCGAAGACTATATCTATTGGTATACTCCGTCTCGCTTTGATGGAAAGAATCAACTTGGCGAGGATGTAAAAAATGGTGAAAGTCTTGCACATCAAACTTTACCACTTGGCACAGTTGTTGAACTTACAGTAAACGGCGAGACTAAGGAGATGACAGTAAATGACAGACCGCAAGATAAACGAGCCACTTTTGGAGTGGATGCTGCCACTGCCAGAGAGTTGGGATTTTATCCATTCTTAAGAGAAAAAGTGACATACAGAATTGTAAGAATGGGCAAGGATGTCGAAAACACCGATGCACTTAAACGAAACTCTTGGTACACAATCACTCCGCTTTATCCAAAAAGTGGAGAGGCTTTAATAACTCTTGTATCAAATCTTATAGCTGAAGGTTTTAAAACTGAAGTTGATAAAACTGGAAGTTATGCTGAAGTGAAATTCATCCCAGCATTTAGCAAAGATTCTGATCTTGAATATCTCAAGGAAATGGTAAACGATGCCTATCAAATTAAGGCTGTTGAAATGCTTTAGTATTAGAAAAAATGCCTAAATTGACAAAAAATAACGATTTTTTAAAAAATTTTTACACAAATCCAAAAAACCGTGCTAAACTATAAGTAGATTTTATGAAAAAAGGGGACTAATAATTATGGATGGAATACAAGTTAACACATCTGCATTAATTATAGTTGTAGTTTACCTTGTTGCTATGCTCGTCATAGGCTGGCTAGTTGGCAAGTTAAAGATTAAGAATTCAAAAGACTACATGGTTGCGGGCCGCAGAATGGGTCTGTTTATGGTAGCTTTTTCACTTTCTGCTAACAACATTGGAGGCGGATCGACAACAGGCTTAGCCGCAAAAGCCTTCGGCGATTGGGGTATGTCTGCAATCTGGTATGTGCTAGCTGCATCTGTTGCAATGATCCCTCTTGCATTTCTTGCACCAAAGATTCGTAAGACAATGGCACTCACGATTCCTGAAGTTGTGGGTAGACGCTTTGGCAAATTTGCATCATTGTTCACTGCAATTTTGAACATTCTGTCCCTATTCTGCTTGACTTCATCGCAAGTGTTTGCATCAGGTGTGGTTATCAATGCTCTCACTGGCATTCCACAGAATGTATGCTTGTTACTTGCAGGTATTGTTATTATCACATATACAACTCTTGGTGGTATGATCGCCGACCAGATTACAGATCTTATTCAGTTTATAATAATCTTTGTTGGTTTGGGTATCACAACAATCTTTGTAGTAAAGGGTATTGGAGGATGGCATGTGCTTTCTGAAAAGCTTCCTGCATCTCAAATGAGTTTTACAAAGATTGGCTGGGTTGCAATTCTCGGTTATATATTCAATTATTTCTGCACATTCCTTGCAGGTCCTGAGATGGTATCTCGTTTTGAGAGTGCCAAGGATGAAAAAACTGCTAAAGGTGCTGCCTTTGTTTCGGCCGTTCTAATGGCTGCAATGGCATTCTTCCCAACTGCTCTTGGTTTAGCTGCTCTTGCTGTTAAGGAAAGTCTTCCTGCAAACCTCAACGCAGCTAACTCTATGATGACTGTTACAAATGCATATGCACCAGCATTCATCACAGGTTTAGTATCTGCTGCCATTATTTCTGCAACAATGAGTAGTGCAGACTCTAACCTTCTCTGTATGAGTACAATGGTTATAAACGACATTTATCTTCCATATTCTGGAAAGAAACTCACAGAGAAGAAGACCGTGTTTATCACACGTATGTGCAATGTTTGTTGTTGTGTAATAGCAATTCTTGTGTCGCTGTTCAAGATTCCACTTGTGACGATGAACACATTTGCTTTCGCAATTCGCTGTGCAGGCCCATTTGCTGCATACGGTTTAGGTTTGGTAGTTAAACGATGTACAAAGAATGCAGGTCTTATCTCCATTCTTACAGGAACAATCGGTGTTGTAGTGTGGCAGATCCTATCAAAGGGTGGCTTCTATCTCGGCATACTTCCTGTAGTGTTTGGCTGTGCAGTCAGTGCAATTACCTTCTTCATCGTAAATGCGATAGAGCTTAAGATGGGTAAGCCGGAGGCACCAAGTGCATATCTTACAGATGCTCAAATCGCTGAATTGGTAAAGCACGAAAGCGAAACACATAATATGTAGTGAATCGCTAATTCTCTTCTCGCGAGAGAATCGCTAGGATCTCTTGCGCCTTTCGCGAAGTCAGCCCCCAAGCACTAGGTAATACAAAAAGTATGACCGTCGTTTGCTTGGGGGCTTCAACTTCGCGAAATCCATCAAGATCTCCGTCGCGGGCTGGGTTGTGCCACTTCATAATTTTACAAATTTCAAGTTAGATTGTACCCCTAGCAAGTTAAAACAATTTTGCATCAGCAAAATTTAAAAAAAGATCTCTCAATGAAAAATTATCTCGATAGATTTGTTGTATTATCTTCTTGCGCTCCCAGCCCGCGACGGATCTTGTCCGAACCTAAAAAAAAGACATCTTGTGAATAGTGATTCCTAGCACCCGACGAAGATCGGGATGAGATTTGGAAACTTGAAGCCTTAATGCTAGCGCATGGGTGTACTTTTTGTACATTCAAGCGCATTAAGGCTGAGTTTTCAAATATCGCCCGAGATTCTAGGGATTATCGTGTATCAATAGAGAATCAGATACTTGATTCTCTATTGAAAAAATTGTAAAATTTTAAAATGAATAAGAAGATAGTTTGTAAGTTTGGGGGAACCAGTTTGGCTGATAGTAGCCAGATGCGAAAGGTGAGAGACATTGTACATTCGTCGAAGGATAGGATGTATGTAATTGTATCCGCCCCTGGTAAAAGACATAAGGATGATACAAAGGTAACTGATTTACTCTATGCATCAATGACTGATGACACAGCCTTTGAAAAGGTGGTTACTCGCTTTTTCTCGCTTGAGAAGGATTTGAATGTATCGCATAGAGCCTCGGATTATCTCATTGCCCATAAGAGTGTCATAAAGAGCGATAAGGATTTTGCAGCATCTCGTGGTGAGTTTTGCTCTGCTCTTGTTATGAGCGAGTTTCTTGGCTTTGAATTTATCGATGCAGAAATCATTATAGATATAGACGAGAATGGAAAGACATTGCCAACTACTTTTGAAAAAATACAAAAAGAGATAAAGATGGGAGTTCCATATGTAATTCCAGGCTTTTATGGTAAAGGTACAAACGATAAAGTAAAAACATTTTCGCGAGGCGGAAGCGACATAACTGGTTCAATTATCGCTCGTGCCGTAAATGCATCTCTATATGAAAACTGGAGCGATGTATCAGGTGTGATGAGTGCAAACCCTCGCATTGTAGAAAACCCAAAAATCATTCCAGAGTTATCCTACGAAGAAATGGAACTTCTCGCCGCCTACGGTGCCGAAGTCTACCATCACGATGCGGTTGAATGCATTAGAGATATAGTCCCAATCAACATCCGCAACACGAATGCACCAAATGATAAGGGAACAATGATAGTTTCTAGCAATCACCACAAACCTCTAAATCCATTAGCCGTAACTTCAAAAGACAATACCATATATGCCCTTGGTGATATGAAAGTACTAGAATCTAAGGTACCAACATCCAAGGATAATATAAATGCAGAATTGAATCTCTTATATAAAAAATATTTCGGCTAGTGGTTGTTAAATCTATTTAATTTTGCTATTGCAAAATTAAAAGAAAAGATATCTCATAATAACAAGATGTCTCGATAGATTTGGAAAGTTATTAAATGGCACATCCCAGCCCGCGACGGAGATCTTGATGGATTTCGCGAAGTTGAAGCCCCCCAAGCAAGCGACAGTCATACTTTTTGTATTACCTAGCGCTTGGGGGCTGACTTCGCGAAAGGCGCAAGAGATCCTAGCGATTATCGTCTAGAAATATTATATGCAGAAAATCTCTTGACAACAAGAGGTTTTCTGCATATAATATTTCTAGGAGGTGTGATTATGGCACACAAAATAACAGACAAGTGCGTAGCCTGCGGCACATGCGCATCAGCATGTCCTGTAGGATGTATATCAGAAGGCGACATCTACAAGATCGATCCAGATCAGTGTGTAGATTGTGGCACATGTGCATCAGCTTGCCCAGTTGGAGCAATTGAGGCTAACTAATTAAAAGGCACTCATTCGAGTGCCTTTTCTATTGTTGTACGAGCAAGAGTTAGCCCCATATTAAATGTCTGAGTTATGGATGATGGTAAAATTCCGTCTTGCGGTTTTGATGCGGTTTTTTCAGTTCCAAAAATTGCGGTGATTTTGTTCATCTCGTCTACGGTTAAATGCTTTTTCGCTTCAATTCTTACGGCTTTTGCGAGTGGACAAGTGTGGGTGAGTGGTAGAGAGGTAACCTCAAGAGGCGAATAAAAGTTCCGTCCAGCCCCCATAGATGAGATAATAGTCGCATCGAAATTATCAAGAAAGGTCTTGTATAGTAAACACTTTGCTTTGACATCATCTATTGCATCAATATAAAATACTTTTAAATTGTGATTGGATTTTAATTCGAGTGCTATTTTGAATGCACTTATATTTTCTATTAATTCTGAGATGTTATTCTTATTGACCCTTTTTGAAAATATGCCGACATCTGCATTTGGATTGATAGAGAGTATTCTTTTCTTCGCAGTTTCCGTTTTTAAAGAGCCAATACTGTCTTTAGTTGAGAGAATCTGCCTGTTTAGGTTGCTCTCTTCAAAGGTGTCCCCATCTATCAAAAACAGATGTTCTGCCCCGAAGCGTGCTAAAACTTCAAGGGCAGTGCCACCAACTCCGCCAAGTCCTGAAAGGACAAAGAGCGAAATTGATATTTTTTGTCGATTTGTCTCTCCTATCAGAAGGTCTGTTCTTTCGTTCATTCGTAGTCATCGCCTACAAGGTAGTTATAGAAAGCCTTGTTTACATAGAGAGGAATATTCTCTGAAGTCATACTATCGTCTTCATCTGTAAGAGACGAGAAGTCTAGCATTTCTGATGCGACAGTGAACGAGTTTATAGAGTAGCCATTATGTATGAGCCTATTGTTTATGATGCTTTCATAATCGCCTTTGAGAGAAGTGCTAGAAGTATAAAGCGGTTGCCACCAGGAACCTTTTATAAGCCCTATGAGTTCAGGGTTGTCGCTGTTTTTCTTGGCATTCTTG
>SAMEA104315433__coassemble_462_pt1 | contig 19069 bp, 17 predicted proteins | sample SAMEA104315433__metabat2_high_PE_016 | metagenome-assembled genome bin SAMEA104315433 (sample SAMEA104315433) | gut metagenome | biome: Monkey gut; feature: monkey-associated habitat; material: faeces | place: China | collected 2013
TCAAGATCTCCGTCGCGGGCTGAGTTTCGCAGAGTAGTGAATGCGCTAAAATTTGATGTTAATAAAGTAAGTTATCTTTTTTTTATTTTGCTTTCGCAAAATTATTGTTGCCTAATTCTCCACGAAATATTTTTGTGGAGAATTAAGCAATTCTTAAGCTTATCCAGCTCTTAAAAGAAATCTTTACAAATTCTTTTTTTTATTGTACAATGTAAAAATGAGGGTAAAAACAAAAACTTCTAGCGACGGAGTCTCTAATGTCTAAGCTTTCTGAACTCATAGCCGAACTTTGTCCTGATGGGGTGGAGTATAAAAGACTTGGAGATGTTGCTGAATTGTTGAAAGGTGTGCAACTCAATAAAAGTAATATGAATGATGAAGGCTCGTATCCAGTAATTAATGGAGGTATAAGTCCATTGGGCTATGTGGAACAATATAATTTTGATGAAAATACTATTACGATTTCACAAGGTGGTGCTTCTGCAGGGTATGTAAATTTTCTTACAACTAAGTTTTGGGCTGGTGCTCATTGCTATGTTTTAAAGCCATATGATATTGTATTGAATCGTTATATCTACCATTTCGTTAAGGCAAATGAGACTAAACTTCAAGAATGTCAGTATGGGGCAGGTATTCCAGCATTAGCAAAAAAAACCGTTAGCGATTTACCGATCCCCATCCCGCCACTTGCCATTCAAGCCGAAATTGTCCGGATTCTGGACAATTTCACAAAGCTGACCGCCGAGCTGACCGCTCGGAAGAAGCAGTATGAATATTATAGAGACAAGTTGCTCACATTTAAACAAAAGGAGGTTTGATGTGTGTGAATAAAAATATTGTTGACAAAATTCTCAACTAAGTTAAATTCCTGCCTAATTCTCTAAACTATCATCGCATTAGAGAATCATGCAATTTTCGCGAATGCGAAAATTAGAAAAAAGATAGCAAAAAACAAAATATATCTCGTTAGATTTCGCAAGTTACTTTCCAGTACTCCTTGCCCCCAACGGAGATCTTGATGGATTTCGCGAGGTTGAAACCCTAGAGCAAGGCGATGGCTGTACTTGGTGTACTGTCTCGCCGCTCTAGGGTTGACCTCGCGAAAGGCGCGAGAGATCCTAGGGATTAGCTTGTGAAAAGAAAAAAATCTATTGACAAATTTTAAATTTTGTCTTATATTTTTTTAGAGAATTGGAAGGATGTCCGAGAGGTCGAAGGTGCACGATTGGAAGTCGTGTATGGTCAAAAGCCATCGGGGGTTCGAATCCCCCTCCTTCCGAACTTAAATTTGTGTTATACACACGGAGGCTTTTATGGATATTTACAAAGCATTTAGAGAATCAGGAATCGTTCCTGTTGTAGTGTTAGAAGACAGTAAGAATGCAGTTCCTACCGCTGAAGCTCTGCTTAAGGGTGGCATTAAAGTTATGGAAATTACCTTTAGAACTGCCGCTGCAGAAGATTCTATTAAAGAGGTGAGTAAGGGCTGTAAAGATATGGTTGTCGGTGCTGGCACCGTAATCACACTTGATCAATGTAAAACGGCAATAAATGCTGGTGCAAAATTCATCGTATCTCCAGGCTTTGACGAAGAAGTTGTAAAGTACTGTATTGAGAAGAAGGTACCAGTAACTCCTGGTTGTGTAACTCCAACAGAGATAATGGCAGCAATGAAACTTGGGCTGAAAGTAGTTAAGTTCTTCCCTGCAAATGTCTATGGTGGTCTTAAGGCACTAAAAAGTTTATCAGGTCCATTCGGTTCTATGAAATTCATTCCAACAGGCGGAGTGAACGATGAGAACTCTGGCGAATTTGCTGCCGCCCCATTCATTGAGGCTGTTGGCGGAAGTTGGGTTTGCCCAAAGAAAGACATAAGCGATGGTAATTTTGAAAAGATAACCGCTCTTACAAAGGCTGCTCGTCTTGCATACCTTGGCTATGAGCTCGGACACATCGGTGTAAATGCAAAGGATGAAAAAGAGGCAGCAAATGTCTCATCAGATTTCGCAGCAGCCTTCTCTTTGGATGTAAAGGCTGGCAACAGTTCAATATTTGCATCAAGCCTTATGGAAGTGATGAAAACTCCATATCTTGGTAAAAACGGTCACATTGCAGTGAAAACGAACAATGTAGAATGTGCCATTGCCGATCTTGCCTCTCGCGGTTTTAAGGTTGACGAGTCTACAATCAAGATGAAGGGCGACAGAATCAACACCGTTTATCTTAAGAATGAAATCGGTGGCTTTGCAGTTCATCTATTGCAAAAATAACAATAATTCAAGGAGAGAATATGAAATATTTAACATTTGGTGAAATAATGCTACGCCTTCGCACTCCTGGACACGAAAGATTCTTCCAGAGCAATATGATGGAAGCAACCTTCGGTGGCGGAGAAGCAAATGTGGCGGTATCCCTTGCAAACTTTGGCGAGGACTGTGCATATTTTACAGTGCTTCCTGAAAATGCACTTGGCGATGAATGTGTAAAAGAACTTCGTAAATTCGGCGTTGATACAACTCGCATACAGCGTGGCGAGGGGCGAATGGGCATCTACTTCCTTGAAAATGGAGCAAATCAACTTCCAAGCAAGGTTGTTTACGATAGAGCATATTCTGCAATCGCTCTTGCCAAAAAAGGCAGTGTAAATTGGGACAATGTATTTAAAGGTATAAATTGGTTCCATATCACAGGCATTACTCCAGCAATTTCAGAGAGTGCTGCAGAACTTTCTCTTGAGAGTGTTAAAAAAGCAAAAGAGAAAGGCATTACAGTTTCTTGCGATTTGAACTTCCGCAAAAACCTTTGGAAGTATGGAAAGAAAGCCTCTGAAGTTATGCGAGAACTCACAAAGTATGTCGATGTGGCTATTGCAAACGAAGAAGATGTACAGAAGTCGCTTGAGATTACAACAGATGTTGATGTCGAGTCTGGCTCGCTCTCTCGCGAAAAGTACAAGGCTCTTGGCGACAAGGTGTTAAAGACTTATCCAAATCTTAAGATGATTGCGATCACACTTCGCGAAAGCCATAGTGCCGATTGGAACACTTGGGCTGCTTGTCTTAACGATGGCGAGAACTTCTATGTGTCGAAAAAATATGAGATCCGCGATATTATCGATCGTGTTGGTGGAGGCGACAGTTTTGCAGGCGGTTTGATCTATGCACTAAATGCCTACAAGGATAAGCAAGAAGCTCTTGAGTTTGCAGTTGCAGCCTCGTGCTTAAAGCACTCTATTATCGGCGATTTCAACAGAGTGAGTGTAAGCGATGTTGAAAAGCTTATGCAAGGTGACGGCACAGGCAGAGTTCAGCGCTAAATGGCAGATATAGATTACAAAAGTGAAAACTACTGGACTGAGAAGGCGAAGAGGGAAGGTTATCCTGCTCGTAGTGTATACAAACTAGAGGAGCTACAAAAGCAGTATAACATAATCCCGAAGAAGGGCATTGTACTTGATGTTGGTGCCGCGCCTGGCAGTTGGACACTTTTTGTATCGAAGAAAATACTAAAAGGAGAGGGCAAGGTGGTTGCCGTTGATTTAAAGCCACTTTCACTCTCTCCGCTTCCTTCTAATGTTCAAGAATTTACAGGCGATGCCTTTTCAGAAGCAGTGTTGCCAGAGTTAAAGTCTTTTGGTGAGTACGATGCTATAATTTCAGATGCAGCCCCATCAACCACAGGAAACAGAGGAGTAGATACCGCTCGTAGCAGTGCATTAGTGCTAAATGTAATCGCACTTGCCTCAGAGTGTTTAAAAAAAGGCTCATCAATGTGTGTAAAAATTTTCCAAGGTGAGGATTTTGAGCTATGTGTAAAACAGATGCGCTGTATTTTTACGAAAGTAGTTATACATAAACCCAAAGCATGTCGCTCATCTTCGTTCGAAACATACTTAATTGGTATTTCAAAAAAACTTTAGTAAAACAAAAGAACCTAAATCCAGTTTTGTACCCCTAGTAAGTTAAAACAATTTTGCAATGTAAAATAATACAGGTTGTTGACTTGTTTTTTTTTTTTTGTATAATGCAAATACTCTATTCTTGTAATTCTTGTAAAAGGAGGTTTGCAATGCAAAGAAGTGAAATTGTTCAATTGATAGGACAAAAGTATTTGATAAGCAATATTGAAAATGATGAATTTAATTATAAAACGGCTTTTAAAGAAGAGTGCTTAAAATTTTCACCAATTAAAAATAAAAATGGTGGAAGTTTTTGCAATGTCGATTTGCGATTTGTGTGTGGCAATGTTACGATTTTGATTGAAACTAAACGTCAGTTTTGCGATAGTGATAAGGTGCAATTAGATGCTTATTTAAAATATGAAAAAAAACTTACCAATAATAAAGTTATTGGAATTTTAGCCAATACAGATAACGATAAGATACTGGTGTATAAAGATAGAATAAGTGATGAGACTTTTTTAAAAGATGAAATTAAATTAAAAACGGCGAAAGAATATGCAGAGTTGTTTGTGTCAAAAAAGAATGATAAAGCCATAGTTATGGCAAATACTTATAAATTAAATGAACTTCTTCATAAACATGGGATTAGAGAAAAATTGAGAAGTCAATTTGTTGGAACTTGTTTACTTTTTTTAAAGAACACAACAATTGATGTGGATTGTGCAGATAAAACAGGAGATGAGTATTGTGTTTTGATTACGGGAGTATTGGCGAGTCTTTTAGATAATGATATTAATAAAGCACAAAAATTGGTATTATTGCAAAGTAAAGTATTAGAGGCACAGGATATAAAAAAACTTAAGGATAACCAATGGAGGGAGATCCTTGTTTTTATAAAAGATAACATTTTACCGTTTATTTATGATAAAAGTACACAAGGACAAGATTTGTTAAATTTATTCTTTGTTACATTTAACAAATATGTGGGCAAGGCTGATAAAAATCAAGCATTTACACCAGATCATATTACTGATTTTATGAGTAGGGTTGTTGGAATTGATAAGAATTCTAGAATACTCGATCCTTGTTGTGGATCAGGTTCTTTTTTGGTAAAAGCTATGACTCTAGCTTTAGATGATTGTCAAACTGATGCTGAAAAACAAAAGGTGAAGAAGGAACAAATTTTTGGAATTGAATGGGATGAGTCTGTATTCGGACTTGCTACAACTAATATGTTGATACATAGTGATGGTAATTCTAATATATATCAGGGTAGTTGTTTTGATCATAAAGATGATATTAGAAAATGGAGACCTAATGTTGTTTTAATGAATCCACCATATAATGCGACTCGTCAGCAAATGCCTGAAGCAATTGTAAAAAGGTGGCCAGTAAAAGCAAAACAAGACCCTACAAAAGGTTTTCACTTTGTTAAATATATATTGGATACTTTGAATGAAGCTCAAGTATCTGCAAAATTAGCTGTGCTTCTTCCAATGGCTTGTGCGATAGGTAGTGGTACTAAGGATAAAAAAGATATAAGTGAAATAAAAAAATGTTTATTAATGCATAATACATTGCTTGCGGTTTTTTCGTTACCTAATGATGTGTTTTATCCAGGTGCATCTGCATCGGTGTGTTGCATGGTGTTTGAAGTAGGAAAAAAACATAATCCAGATGTAAGCACATTCTTTGGTTATTATAAAAATGATGGTTTTAAAAAGAGAAAGAATTTAGGGCGTGTAGAACAACTAGATGAGAAAGGCGAGAGTATATGGAAAAAAATAGAGGAAAATTGGTTGAATCTTTATCATGAAAAAAAAGCAGTTCCAGGCTTGTCTATTTTGCAAAAAATTGATGGCGATGCGGAATGGCTTTGTGAAGCATATATGGACACGGATTATTCTAGTTTAACTGAAACTGATTTTCAATGTACGATAAATGATTATTTATCATATCTTGTAAAGGAAGGGCAAATATATGAATCTTAATATAGAGGAATGGGGAATTTTTAAAATAAAAGAGTTGTTTCCAAAAAGAAAAGTAGAAAAATTTTCATCTATACCAGAAAGCGAAGGTTTTATACCTTTTATCAGTTCTACTAGTGAAAATAATGGTGTTACAACATATTGTAATGAAGAGTCTATCCCAGGAAATTGCATAACAGTTTCAACTAATGGAGAATGTTTAGATGCATTTTACCATAGTGAAAGAATAGCTATTTCAAGTGATGTTGAGGTATTGTATTCAGAAAAATTGAATGCAAAAAATGCTTTATTTATTTGCACTATAATTAAGTGGAATAAATACAAATTTAGTTATGGAAGAAAAGCAAAGAGTGGAAAACTTTTTGAGTTAGAATTGAAACTTCCTCAAACTTCACTAGGCGAACCCGATTGGGGCTTTATGGAAAATTATATTAAATCGTTGAATCACAAACCAATAACTACTAAAAATTTGTTTAGGGGGGGGCGAGAATTACCTACACTTGGGATTAAAAATTGGCAAGAATATAAAATTGGAGAGTTGTTTAAAGTTTGCCTTTCAAGGGGAGATTTGAAAGCAAAAGAGTTTGATAAGGGCTTAATACCTCTTGTGTCAGCTTGTGCATCTAATAATGGGATTGTAGATTATATTGATGAATATGGAGATGGTAATGCTCAAATTTTTCAATCAAATGTTTTGTCTGTAGATATGTTTTGCCATGCCTTTTATCAAAGAAATAGGTTTTATTCAGTAAGCCACGGAAGAGTAAATATTTTGATTCCGAAATTTAATATGAATGTCTTTTCTGCTATGTTTTTGTGTACTATTATTAATGTAAATGCTTATAGATTTTCATATGGCAGAGCCGTTTATAGTGATGTGATAAGGGAATTGAAAATAAAACTTCCTTCAAAAAATGGATCACCAGATTGGACATATATGGAAAATTATATAAAATCTTTACCTTTTGGTGATAGACTTTAACAATTTTGATTGCATCTAATTTTGCAAAAGCAAAATTAAAAAAGATATCTTGTGAATGGCTAAACCCAGCCCTCGACGGAGATTAGGATGTATTTTTCAAGGTTGAAGCATAAAAGCAAATGAAGGTCGTACTTTGTGTACTACCGAATGCTTTTATGCTGACCTTGGAAAAGACGCCCAAGATCCTAGAGATTTTCGTCCGTGTGAAAAATTTTTTAAAAATTTTCCACACGGGTAGAAAAATGTGATATAATATAAGTATGGGATATGCAGTAGGAGACAAGAAAAAATTAGAAGTAGTGAAGTTGAACAAAGTTTTTGATAAAAAACTGGTGCTCTCCGACATCAATTTTGATGTGAAAGAACATGAGTTTTTCTCGATACTCGGCTCATCTGGCTGTGGCAAAACCACACTGCTTCGTATTCTCATTGGTCTTGAAAAACCACTCTCTGGTTCTATTTTTAAGGATGGGGAGAATATAACCAATTTGCATCCGTCAAAGCGCGGTATGGGAATTGTGTTTCAAAACTATGCACTTTTTGAAAATATGACTGCATATAAAAACATAGAGTATGTGCTACATTCAAAAAGGGTGGCTTCCAGAGAAGCAAAAGATAGAGCACTCTCCCTTTTATCAATGGTTGGCTTAGAAAATCACAGGGATAAGTATCCATCAGAATTGTCTGGCGGTCAACAACAGCGCTTAGCAATAGTGAGAACACTTGCCTTGACTCCCGATGTCATCTTGTTTGATGAGCCAATGTCTGCTTTAGATATTGCAACTAGGCTTGAACTCAGAAAGGAAATAAAGAACCTTCAGACTAAGTTTGGCACTACTATTATATATGTAACCCACGATCAAGAAGAGGCCTTTGCGATGTCGGATAGAATTATGGTGATGAGCAACAGCAAAATTCGCCAAATCGGTGCACCGCTTGAACTCGTTCGTCATCCTGCTGATGAATTTGTTGACGACTTTGTAAATAAGAATCTTCGTCAAAAGGTCGATTCCTTGAGGCCATTTGTTGAGTAAATGTCTAAAAGGGCTGTGCAATTCGTAAAAATTTGGCAACGAAATTTGTGGAATTCTACTAATTATAGTGGATTTTTCGAATTTTTTACACAAGAGCGAAAATGTGTGTTATAATATAAGAAAGAACTAGTTTTTGCTTGTGAAGCAAGCTGAAAAGGAGAGTTTATGAAACTACGAAAGAGTTTAGCAGTGTTTTTAATCATCGCTGTTCTTCTTACAGGTCTTGTCTCTTGTAATAAGGGTAATAAATCTACTACTTCTGATCACAAGATCAAGGTTGGTATGGTTACCGATGTTGGTGGTATAAACGACCAGTCGTTCAACCAAACATCATGGGAAGGCTTGAAAAGGGCAGGCGAAGAACTTGGCATAGATGTGGTTTATCTTGAGTCTCATCAGGATTCAGACTATGCGACTAATCTTCAGACCCTAGTTGAAAACGACTGCGATTTGATTATTGCGGTAGGGTATATGCTCTCCGATGCAACTAGAAATGCAGCCTTGAAAAATCCAAATCAGAAGTTCGCAATTGTAGATGATGCTGCAAATGCAGACCTTCCAAATGTGGCTTGCCTTATGTTCGAACAGGCTACAGCCTCTTACCTTGTTGGAGTGGTTGCAGGGCTTATGACAAAGACTAACACAGTTGGTTTTGTACTTGGTATGTCAACAGGTCCTATGAATGAATTTGGCTATGGCTACCTTGCAGGTGTAAAGGATGCAAATCCAAATTGTACGATTGAACAGTACAATGCTAACAACTTTGCAGATCCTGGGCTTGGAGCAACCGCAGCACGCTCTATGCATACAAAAGGAGCAGATATAATCTTTCATGCGGCAGGCGGAACTGGAAACGGTGTGATCGCCGCTTGCGAGCAGATGAATATCTATGCAATTGGTGTTGATACGGACCAGAGCCATGTTGCACCAAACACAGTTATAACTTCGGCGATGAAACGAGTTGACAATGCTTCGTTTGATACAGCAAAGGCTGTGCTTGAGGGTACTTATAAGCCAGGTCTTCACACCTACGGTCTTGAGAGTGGCGGTGTTGATATCGCACCGACAACCACACTTCTTCCTGAAAATGTGAAAACCGCGGTGAACGAAGCAAAGGCAAAGATACTAAAGGGCGAGATTAAGGTTCCATCAACAAAGGCTGATTTTGAAGCCAAGTATGGAAATATCTACACTCTAGATTGATTTTATAAAATGAGCATAACTTCTGTAGCCCATTTTAGTTACAGAAGTTGTGTTTTTTAGTATTATATTAAAGTTATATCAAAATTATATCGTTTTTATATAAGTGGAGGATGAATGGCAAAACTTAAGAATAGACCTATAAGTATGGAAAGAGTTGAGGAGACCCGCGAAAAGATCTACGATGTGATCACGAGTAGCACTTTAACTCACGAGCAGAAACTCACGAATCTTGCATCTCTTGCAGATTCGTTTATGGAAGTTGTGGATGTGCCAAAAGAACTTGACGACTTGATGAATGTTCCTTTTGAAAAGAAGTGTATCTGCGATTTGAACGAAGGTCATGCTCCAATGAGGCCTCGCTACATTTGTCCTGATTACAACCTACTTATGAAGAAAGGGTGTAAGTTTTTATCCCTAGATCCGCCTAAAGATTTAGACGAAGCCTTGAATACCTTGCTTATTTTTTATAAGCATGTGCCAAGCGTGACTAATTATCCAGTGTTCATTGGAAATCTCGATGTTTTGCTTGAGCCGTTTGTTGAAAAGGAAGACGAAGAGACGGCCTTTAAAAAGATCAAATTGTTTATGATGCACATCGACAGAACTATTGTTGATTCGTTCTGCCATGCTGACATCGGGCCTGTTCCTACTGTAGCTGGGCGCTTGATTATGAGAGCCGAAAAGGAAAACGAGGATGCAACTCCTAATCTCACGATGAGGTACGAAGAAGGCATTACGAGTGATGAATTTGCCCTAGAAGGGATACAATGTGCCTTGAATTCTGCAAAACCGTCATTTGCAAATCACAAGATGTTCAAGAGCGAACTTGGCGAAAAGTATGTAATTGCGAGTTGCTACAACGGCCTTTTAGAAGGCGGTGGCTCGTACACTCTTGTACGGCTCTTGTTGAATCACATTGCGGATAGGGCTAAAAACATCGACGATTTTATGACGAACACACTTCCTTTTGTCTTAGATGTTCAGGCTCGTTATATGGATGCGAGAATCAAGTTTAACAGAGAGGACAGTGGCTTTTTTGAGAATAACTTCCTTTCAAAAGAAGGCTTTATCGATAAAAACAAGTTCACGGCTATGTTTGGTATGGTGGGCTTGGCAGAATGTGTGGACATTCTTCTTGAGAAGGAAGGCAAGAAGGGTATTCGCTTCGGCAAGGATAAGGAAGCTACAGAACTCGGTGTGAAGATTATGAATGCAATCGATGAGTTCAACAAGAATCATCACAACAAGTATTGTGCTTTTGATGGGCATTTCTTGTTGCATGCACAGGTTGGAATTGCAGATGATCACGACACGAGTCCTGGCACTCGAATTCCAATAGGGGAAGAGCCAGCAGAACTCATAGATCAACTAAAGGTGCTTGAGAATTTTCATCACTATTTCCCCTCTGGTATTGGCGATATATTCCCAATTGACATCACCGTACACAATAATCCGTCTTATGTGCTTGATATAATCAAGGGCAGTTTTAAGATGAACCTTCGCTATCTTTCGTTCTACAGAAGTGACAGCGATGTGATCAGAGTGACGGGCTATTTAGTAAAGCGAAGCGAGATGGAAAAGCTTGACAGTGGCAATGCCGTTTTGCAGAATACTACAGGCCTTGGCTTAGGAGCTGCTAAGAACTGCAAGGTATTAAAGCGAAAGGTTAGATAGTGTCAGAGGCACTTATCAACAAAATTATAAACTTCTCTTCGGTTGATGGAATGGGGAACAGAACCGCAATTTTTGTTGAAGGTTGCAACTTTAATTGCCTTTATTGTCACAATCCTGAGACGATAAACCTTTGCATTAATTGCGGTGAGTGTGTACAAAAATGCCCAGTTAAAGCTTTAGAATTTACGAATGGTAAAGTGTTGTGGAATGATGAAACTTGTGTTTCTTGTGACAGTTGTATAAAGACTTGCACTCACTCTTCTTCGCCAAAGGTCAAATGGATGAGTGCAGAAGAAGTTGCTGCTCGTGTTTTGAAGAATGTGCCTTACATTCGTGGCATAACGGTATCTGGTGGGGAGTGCACACTCTACCGCGATTTTATCGTAGAACTTTTTGGCATTATGCATACTCACGGTTTGTCGTGTTTACTTGATAGTAACGGCACTTATGATTTTGAAAATGATGCGGAACTTTTAGAAGTAACTGATGGGGTTATGCTCGATGTGAAGGCTTTTGAAAAGGACGAACATATAAAAATTACAGGTTGTAGCAATGAAATGGTGTTGAAAAATCTTGAGTTTCTAGCAAAAGTCCACAAACTCCCAGAGGTACGCACCGTAATTGTTCCAAATCTTTTCGATGTCCGCAACACGGTTACTAAGGTCTCAAAACTTCTCTCGCCCTACGGCTCCGAAATTCTCTACAAGGTAATAAAGTATCGCCCATTCGGCGTTCGAAAATCAAACTTGCCGCTTCTAGAAGTCCCTTCCGATGCTCTACTTCGAGAGTTAAACAAAATTATATCTACTACCTATGGTCTCAAGACTGTAACAATTTAACCAAGAAAAACTATCAAGTAATTAAAAGTTAAATTAATCTACGAAGTAGATTCAAAAAAGATATCTTGTGAAATGCGACTACCCAGTCCCCGACGGAGATCTTGATGGATTTTGTGAAGTTGAAGAGGCAAAGCAAACGACGGTCATACTTTGTGTATTACCTAGTGCTTTGCCTCTGACTTCGCAAAAGGCGCAAGAGATCCTAGGGATTGACAAGTAAATTAGTAAAATTTAAAAAATTTTACTCAAACGATGAAAAGTATGATATAATATAAGAAGGAGCATAATTTGACAGAAAAAAACGAGAAAAAAGAATATGTCGTTGAGATGCGAGACATTGTCAAGAAGTTTGGCGACTTCGTAGCAAACGATGGAATAAATCTTGCCGTTCGTAAAGGTGAAATCCATGCGATTCTTGGCGAAAACGGCGCTGGCAAAACCACACTGATGAATATTCTCTACGGCTTGTATAAGCCAACAAGTGGAAAGATCTTTATAAAAGGCGAGGAAGTCCACCTTGACGGCTCAAAAAAGGCGGTAGAACACGGCATCGGTATGGTACACCAACATTTTATGCTAGTGCAACCGTTCACTGTCACCGAAAACATCGTGCTTGGCAGTGAGCCGAAAAAGAAAAAAGCCTTTCTCGATATGAAAAAAGCACGAGAAGAAGTCGAAGAACTCTCACATCGTTATGGTATGGATATTGCCCCTGATGCAAGGATTGAAGATATTTCTGTCGGTATGCAACAGCGTGTTGAAATTCTCAAAGTGCTTTTTAGAAAGGCAGATATTCTGATTTTAGATGAGCCAACCGCCTCTCTCACTCCTCAGGAGATTAAAGAACTCATCGCAATTATGCATAATCTCACATCCGACGGCAAGTCAATAATCCTAATCACACATAAATTAAAGGAAATAAAGGAAGCCGCCGACAAGTGTACTATCATTCGCCAAGGAAAGTATATCGACACCGTTGATGTAAAGGATACAAGCGAGAGCGAATTGGCCTCGCTGATGGTTGGCAGGAATGTTTCGTTCAAGGTTGATAAAATCGATATGCCGTTAGGTGAAACGGCTTTGAAAGTCTCTGATCTCTATGTGAAAGACTATAGGGGTATCGATGCGGTAAAAGGTTTGAACTTGGAGGTACACAAGGGCGAGATTGTCGGGCTTGCAGGAATTGATGGCAACGGTCAAACCGAACTTGTTGAAGCGATTACAGGGCTTCGTAAGAGCGAGAAAGGATCTATTTCAATAAACGGCATAGATACATTCAATAAATCACCACGCTTCATTTTTGAAAGCGGTATAACGAGTATTCCGCAGGATAGGCAAAAGCACGGGCTTGTGCTAGACTTTAAAGTTGAAGATAACCTCGTGCTTCAAAATTACAGAACTGCCAAATTTCAATCGCATCACTTTTTAAAGAAAGATGCAATTTCTTCTTATGCAGATAAGGCTATTGAAAAGTACGACATTCGTCCACACGATTGTAAAGAAAAAAAGGCAGGAACCTTATCTGGAGGTAATCAGCAAAAGGTGATTATCGCACGCGAGATAGACAACAACAAAGATTTGCTGATAGCAGTAAACCCCACTCGTGGGCTTGATGTAGGTGCGATTGAGTATATTCATCGCTACATAGTTGCCGAGAGAAACAAGGGTAAGGCGGTGCTACTTGTGTCGTTTGAGCTTGATGAGATTATGTCGCTTTCTGATCGCATTGCCGTGATTTACAACGGTAGTATAAGTGGGATCGTGGATGGAAAGAGTGCTAACGAGAACACCCTAGGTTTGATGATGGCGGGAGGAAAACACAATGGCTAAATTTAAAGAAAAAATCGCTTCTATAAACTGGAGAGAAACCTTTGAAAAAATCATTACTAGTCATTTGTTCCTAACTCTTGTTGCCATTCTTGCCGCATTTATCACTGGTGGAATATTTTTAGGCATTATGGGCTACAATCCATTCTATGTGTATTCTACATTGATCAAAGGTGCATTCAGTCGACCGCGTTTTTTAGCCTATTCTGTTGTGTATGCAACTCCGCTTATATTTGTGGGGCTTTCGGTTGCATTTTCGTTCAAAACTGGGGTGTTTAATATAGGAGCAGAAGGGCAATTCGTAATGGGGGCTATGGCGGCCTGCCTTGTTGGAATCTTCGTAAAAGCACCGAGTTTTATAACCGTGCCACTCTGCCTGATTGCCGCAATTATCGCAGGCGGACTTTGGGGAATGGCGGTAGGCTTTTTAAAAACCAAGTGGGGAATAAACGAGGTGCTCTCGTTTATTATGTTCAACTGGGTGGCATTCTATCTATCAAACTATTTAGTTACGATCAAGGCGATTCATAGCGATAGTGCAGCCGAAGCTACTAAGAACATCGGTGAAAATGCGAGTATTCTACTTCCTGAAGGCATACGAGACAAGCTCTGTCCAACTTCTAACTACGGTATTATTTTTGCAATAATTGCAGTGATAATCATTCACATCATAATAAATAAAACCACCCTTGGTTTTGAATTAAAAGCGGTTGGTTTTAACTCGCATGCTGCAGAGTTTGCAGGCATAAATGTTAAAAAATCCATACTTACTGCTATGGCGATTTCAGGGCTTCTTGCAGGGCTTGGCGGAGCTGTACATGTGATGGGTATGAGCGGACGAGTGAGCCTTTATTCCGCACAAGAAGGCTTTGGTTTTGAAGGGATAACGGTTGCTCTAATTGGACTATCAGAGCCAATAGGGGTGTTCTTTTCAAGCCTATTTTATGGAGCACTCAAGTACAGTGGTAACAAACTCAACCTTATAAATGCTCCTTCTGAAATAATAAAGGTAATAACTGGAACTATTGTATTCTTTATTGCAATTTCTCACATCTTCAGAATTAACTTCAAAAGTGGAAAAAAGAAAGACAAGAAGAAAATAAAAGAAGTGAAAATCAAGGAGGCAACCAATGGGTAGTTTCTTTTCAAGCTTAGGCATTTTGATTTATGCAACACTGCTTTACACTCCGCCATTGTTGTTTGCAGCCCTTGGCTCGTGTTTTTCTGAAAACAGCGGTGTGGTGAATATCGGCATTGAAGGTATGATGACACTTGGTGCTTTTGTCGGAGCCGCGACGAGTTATGCTATCGGAAGCCCACTTCTTGGCTTTTTACTTGGAGGTCTAGCTGGGGCTTTGTTAGGTGCACTTCTTGCCCTAGCTACTGTGTCGCTAGGGGCAGACCAAACGATAGCTGGAACAGCAATAAACTTTTTAGCACCAGGGATTGCACTTCTTATTTCTAAAAGTATTTTCAATTCGTCAGATACTCCTTCGCTCTCTCAAGATAAGATGATACCGATGTTCTTTAACAATGCTTTTAAGAATGTGCATTCTGGACCTGGAATGTTCTTTAAAAACCTATTGAATGTGCCAATAACTTCATATTTGGTGTTTGTTGTGCTGATTTTAGTGTGGGCAATATTCTACAAGACTCCATACGGAATGCATCTGAGAGCCTGTGGTGAACATCCAAAAGCTTGTGATACTCTTGGCATCGATGTGATCAAAACTCGATACTCTGCTGTGATAACTTCAGGCTTCCTTTCAGGTCTCGGTGGGGCTTGTGTTACGATGAGCATTATGAACCAATTTCGCCCAATAGCGATCGTAGGGCAGGGCTTTATTGCAATAGCGGCTGTGCTTTTTGGAAAGTTCCGCCCGCAAGGTGCACTTGTTGCTTGCCTGCTATTTGGTTTCTGTTCAGGACTCAAAGTAGTGATAGGGCAGAGCAGTGTTATTTCTGCACAGCTCATTTCGATGATTCCGTATGTAGTGACTATAGTCATACTGATTCTATTTGTAAGAAAATCTCGAGTGCCAAGTGCAAGCGGAAAGCCTTACTATAAATCGCGATGAGGATAAACGATATGGATATTGATTATGCAAAACTGGTAAAAACTGCCTATGATGCAAAGAGAAATGCCTATGTTCCATATTCTGGCTTTAGCGTTGGAGCTGCTCTTCTTACAAGGAACGGACGAATTTATGACGGTTGTAATATAGAAAATGCAGCTTATACTCCTTCTAATTGTGCAGAGCGAACGGCATTTTTTAAGGCTGTAAGCGAAGGCGAGAGAGATTTTATAGCTATTGCGATTACGGCAACAAATCAAAAAGGTGATGATTGTATGGCTTTCCCTTGCGGAGTGTGTCGCCAAGTTATGGAGGAGTTCACTGATCCGCACACATTCAAGGTGATAATAGCAAAAAACATTTCTGAATTTAAAGAGTATACTTTAGAAGAGTTGTTGCCCTTCGGCTTTGGCCCTAAAGATTTAAAATAATGGTTGTACCTTCGCTTTGTAAGTGTTCCCAACAAGATCGAGTAGTTTTACTCTGACAACATCGCCCCTTTTGGCCTTGCTTGATTTGAATACGACACTCTCTAAGGTGTCAATATCGAAAGCAAGAACTTCATCTTTGTTGTTGCGAGACGGTCCTTTTACACAAACACGGCGTCTCATACCTAGTCGTTTTTGCTTTAGGTGAGTCGCATTTGCCCTTTCAAATGCAATGAGTATCTCAAGGCGATCCTTTCGTTGCTCTTCTGAAATCACACCGTTTACGATTTTTTCGGCAGCCGTTCCTTCTCTCTTGTTCCAATAATACATAAATGCATCAAGCGGTCCTACTTCTTTTACAAAGCGAAGTGTGTCGTTGAATTCGCTCTTTGTTTCTGTTGGAAAGCCGACCATCAAGTCTAGCGAGAATGTGGCATCAGGCATTGCGGTTCTGATTTTTTTGAACAACTCAAGTGCCTCTTCTCTAGTGTAGCGACGATTCATCATTTGGAGAATTCTGGTGTTTCCACTCTGAATAGGGATGTGGAAGTGATGCGAAAAATGCTTTGTTTTTCGTAGGATTTCAATAAGTTCATCGTTGAAATCTTTTGGATGAGGGGATTCGAAACGAATTGATTTTATATGCTTAAAATGGATAGCATCGATTTGTTTTACAAGATCCGCAAATGTTATGGTTTTTTCTCCATTATTATAACTGTACGAGTTTACATTTTGTCCAAGCAAGGTTACAACTGGAGTGGTTTTAAACGAGTCAATACGCTTGAGTTCATCTATTATATCCTCGTTGTTTCTAGAGATTTCCCTGCCTCTCACATACGGCACTATGCAATAGGTGCAAAAGTTGTTGCAGCCGTTCATAATTGGCACATAGGCATTCAAATCGCCTTCTTTTGCATAGTACTTTGCAAATTGGTAAACCTCGTTATGATCGGTATTTCCTTCGTATATGCCTTTTTGAAGTTCTTCAAGATATAATGGAATTAGACTTTTGTCGTTGTTTGGAATTACTTTGTTGATGCGTTTGAACATATTGTAAAGATTGTCATTCAATCGCTCTGCCATACAACCAGTTATGAAAATCCCGAAACTCTTGTTTGTCTTCTTAAGTCCATTCCAGTGGGCAATTCTACCAAGCACTCGCTCTTCTGCACTTCCTCTAACAGAGCAGGTGTTAATAACTACGGCATCGATATTGTTGTCTTTGATGTCAGTTGTGTAATCTATATGTGCCTCATCTAAAGAGAGCATCAAAGCATTCATTTCAGAAGCATTGAGTTCACAGCCGTAGTTTTCAATCAATACTTTCATCGATTTTCCTCGTGTTTATTATATAAAAGCAGTGTGTTTTGCATAAGACAAGCTATTGTAAGTGGTCCAATTCCGCCAGGTACTGGGGTTATATACGATGTAAGGGGAGCAACCTCGTCAAAATTTACATCGCCGACAATCTTATAGCCTTTAGGTGAGTCGTCCTTGATTCTGTTGATGCCAACATCAACCACGACCTCGCCTTTCTTTACGAAAGTTTTGTCGATAAAGAGAGGCTTTCCAACTGCACTTACAAGTACATCGGCTTCTTTTGATAACTCCTTGAGATTTTCAGAATGGCTGTTTAACTCTATGACGGTTGCATTGACATCTTTACTGCCAAGAAGCAAGCCTAAGGGGCGACCTACTATGCGCGATCTGCCAATAATCGCCACTTTTTTGCCATCGAGTGGTATGTTGTAAAACTGTAATAATTGCAAAATTCCAGACGGTGTGCAAGGGCGAACTCCGTCTTCTGAAAGTGCGAGTTTTGCGATATTCGTGTATGAAATACCGTCTACATCCTTATCATCTCGTATGTATGATAGAATTTTAGTCGTGTCAAACTTTTTCGGCAGTGGAAGCTGAACAAGAATCGCATCAACTTCTTTATCGCTGTTTAGTGTTTCAATCGTGTTAATTAAGTCTTTCTCGCTTATGGTTTCGTCGAATTTGTAGTCCTTTGTGAGAAAACCGAGCTTTTCTGCTGTCTTGTGTTTAGATGCAACATAGGTTTCGCTTGCTTTGTCGCTACCAACTAGAATCGTTGCTAAAAGTGGCAAGCGGGATTTTTTTTCTTTAAGAGAGTCAACTGAATTTTTAATCTTGGTTTTGATTTGTTCTGCAACTAGTTTGCCGTCTAAAATTTGCATATACTTATATTGTATAACATAACTCTGATTTTGTAAAGAATTCTGAGAACGTAATGGATAAATTTTTTGGGATTTTCGGAAATTTCTAAAAAGGTTGATTTATTTTCTTTTGTGTAGTATAGTAATATTGTTATGAAAAATATTGAAAAATCTGCAGTTTTAGTTTTAAAAGATCAAGTTGAATATCAGAAAGGTCAAGTCGTAAGCAAGACTCTTTCGCAGAACAACCATCATTCGATCACATTGTTTTCGTTTGATAAGGGCGAGGAGATCTCGACACACGAATCCGATGGCGATGCTCTCGTCGTATGCCTTGATGGGGAAGGACAAGTTACGATTGATGGCAAGGAGTATGTCTTAAAGACAGGCGATTCAGTCGTAATGCCTGCTCATCATCCACATGCTGTATACGGTAAAGAAGCATTTAAGATGTTGTTGGTCGTTACTTTTGATTAAAAGAAGACTTGATTTTTAAGAAAATGAATTTTTTTGTGTCAAACTAGTTGACTTTAATTGTAATTTGTGATATGATAACAAAATGTACGGGCCTATAGCTCAGTTGGTTAGAGCAACGGACTCATAATCCGTGGGTCGTAGGTTCAAGTCCTACTGGGCCCACTTTTTTGAGTGAGTGTGTGAAATTCTAATAGCAATCCTTGTACAAATCTTTTTGCTAAAAACATTTTTAAAGAACCCAACAAGACACAAAGTATTGCTGGAACCTTTAAAAATGTTTTTATCTAAAAATCTTTGCACAATTATTACTATTACAATTTCACACACTCACTCTTGTTTTTTGACATAGATAAAATATTATGCAATTATTGTACTTATAATTTACCAGACCACTCGTTTTTTATAAATAGTTTTACACAAGACACAAAGTATTGCTGGAACCTTTAAAAATGTTTTTATCT
>SAMEA104315433__coassemble_467_pt1 | contig 18895 bp, 17 predicted proteins | sample SAMEA104315433__metabat2_high_PE_016 | metagenome-assembled genome bin SAMEA104315433 (sample SAMEA104315433) | gut metagenome | biome: Monkey gut; feature: monkey-associated habitat; material: faeces | place: China | collected 2013
TTTATTTCATCCAATCTCAATCTCAATTTCTCATCTGGATCCCTATAATCCAATTGTGGACCCATACTCCAAATACCATCACTATCAATAAAATTATTATCTTTAGAAAGATATACTGTAACAATTGACTTATTATTACTATCTGCAATCCAAGCGCAATATTTAGTGTTATCAGCAACCACATTTTTAAGAAATACCGTTGCTTTATATTCATAGCAAATTGGATCAACACATGAAACAAAAAGAAATACTAGTCCAAGAATTAAAAGTAGTCTTCGTTTCATATCAATTCTCCTTAAGTAGTAACGATCGTGTATCTTGCCAATTTGCCATCATTTCATTATATGAAATGCGAGAGTAAATATACTTGACAGTCAGAATGTCATTATGGCTTATTTCATTTATATCATCAAAATCTATAGACCTATTCGTGCCTTTAATATAGTATCGACCAAAATAATTCATCCGTCTCTTCAACTCCTTCTGGTAAGCCTTTGTCAAACACGGTTATATTTTTTGCTAAAGTTTGCACTTCTTTAAAGTATGCTTCAGCCATCTCTTGAATTTTCATTTTGCTTTCTTCGGATAAGTTCTCAAAAATTTCGTTCTCTTTTAGTGTATTATCCTCTAAAAAAATTCCCCCTTTTTTGACAGTGTCGCTCAATTCCTTTTCATTAAACACAATTGATTTTAAGAGTGGCTTCGCCTCATCTTGCATTTCGTTTATTGCAGTTTTTAAATTTAACTTAAAAGCATTTTGCAAGGATTCGACAGTTTTCACATTGTCGTTTACATTGTTAAACTCTACATTTTGTGAACAAGAAAAAGTCGCAAAACATATTGTCACTGATACAAATAAAAAAAATAAATTTTTTTTCATACTTTCTCCTTCACTCAAAATTAAGTTTCTATACCTACATTATACCATAGAATTTCAGTCTGTGGTAAAATTTCTTTTCAAAAATTGCAAATTTTCAAGGAGCCGTTCTAATAATGAACAAAAATACTAAAATTTGTTGAAAGAACGGAAAGAATGTGCTTATAAAAAAATCCCCAATGGATGAACAGCACCCATTGGGGCATTGCACCCTACATCCAATATTTGGACGATAAATCGACTAACACCGATGCTCTTACTTCCTCGTTGTCATTAAGACTAAATGTAAGGAATTTACTTTTGCTTCTATTATAAAGATCCAAAAGCGAATTATGTGGAGGAATTGTAATTTCAACACACGACTGTTCTTTATTGTAAACATAGGTAAAATCGCACTCATCTCTTAAACGATTTTGTTCCGTTTCATCCTCGTCAATATTGCTACTTGTAATAGTAAATATATCAAAAATCGAATCTGCATTTTTAAAAATACTCTCATCTATGTTTATCAGATGCAAATGCAGAGTTTGGCTCTCAAAAACCTTTGTAGTCTTGTTATACGGACTTACAAAGGCCTCATCGAAATACATAGCTGATGTTTGAGTATCAACATCTTGGTTTATATTACATTCAACCTTGTCGTTAACTATCAATCTGCTACTTTTATTAATGCGAATGGGATTTCCGTTGACTGCAGAGTGAGACGGAATACTTACACCGATAAAACATTTTTGTGTATCAATCAATCCTGATGCTGGTATTAATTCAACATCGACGATAAGGCGATTATAATATTTGTCTTTATAGTTCGAAAGTGAACTTTCTTCCATATCAGTGGCCACTGCCTTTATTTTTGCATCAATACTTTTGTTGTTCTCATCCGTCAACGAAAACCAAGAAGAAATGTCGGAGAGCGGATTATAAGAAGAGACCGCATCTTTATTAAAGGAATCGTTTGCTAAAAGTTCAACAGCAAGTGTAAACTCACTTGGTATATTTTTTGACACCGTAAGAGGCTCTTTTACCTTATAATACTTTTCACCAGACTTTTGAACAGCGTAAATATGTGCTTCTTCCTTATTTTGATTCACTCGTGTAAATTCAACAGATGTTTTCAACGGCTCCTCTGGTAATTCAACCCCATCATCAGCGATTATCATCTTGTCGTCAAACTCAAAAGTTATCTTGGATTTTAAAATGTCCGTGTCGGCTAAAACATCGCCATTAGGCGACAATAAGCATACAATACTGCTGTTGTCATCGCTGTCTATATCTTTTAAAAATTTGCAGGAATACAAAGACGATACATTTTTATCAAGTTGCACTTTGACAAAAGAATCGCCGACTATATCACCGTCAAAAATCTCATCACTAAAGTGTGCATTTTGAAGCGAAACTATAGTTTTTAGTGTTTTCTCATGACCCGCCCCATCCTTTGTCGCGAACAAAGAATTAGGACTTGCAGACATCGACACTCGCATAGTTTCTTTAAACACATTTGAGCCGTCAATGCACGAAATAACGAAACTAGACATCAAACTCACAGCAAATAACACCGCAAATACTCTTTTCATAAACTCCTCCGTTTATATACCAAACATATTAGATACTCTTAAATCAACACCGAAGCATCTTACTTACAAACTAGCAACGAATGTATCTTTGCTACTATTTATAACTATATAAATTTTAACACATTTTTATAAGGTTTGTCAAGAGCAGTTTGGTGAAAATAACGAAAATGGGCAAAAAACAGCACAGGCGCGGTGTCATCGCCTGTGCTAGAGGAAGATAGATTAATGATTCAATAAATTTTTCATTACATCTACAGACTGCTCTATATCCCCTTGAATCTTAAGTCTCATATTCTCATAACGCTTTTTGTAAATATCCAACAAAAAGTCTGTAGATACAATTTTTTCGGCATCCGTTTCTAAACAATCGTACTTTGAAAAATCATTACGAACAAAAAAAGCATCAGGTATACATTCTTTATATTTCACTGGTGTCAAACTGCCAATTTCAGAATTTGAGTTTTGTGTAATAATCACTTTATTCAAAGGTGAATTTATCAGAAGTTGACTATTTCTAATTTCTCCAGTTGTTTTGGGTAATTTTGCATTCAAACTTTTTTCTGCATACAATGGAATGAAATGATGTATGGCAAGTTTTGCATCTGCATATGAGTACATTCGCTTCTTTTCACCATTGGTCTCAAGTATATCAATTGAACCATCAAGAGACAAATAGTATTGTGTGATATACTTTTCAATTGCTTTAGATAAGGTATAACCAGAATCATCAAATGTAAGCATTTTAAAGTCGTTATAATGTTGTACATTTAACACATATCCAAGCCTCTCTTTAAATTTATCTTCATCTCTAAAATAATCTGGAAGCATATGATTGCAAAGCATATCATCAATATCCTTGAGATGATCAATAACCTTCACACTCTGATTTGTCTGATAGAAATCTGTGAACACTGCAGTCTTATACCATGCATTAAGCATATTAAAAAAGAAATTTTCCTCATTGCTATTTGTCCCAAATAAAAGCCCTCTTTTCTTTGCGACATAAAAAGCATATGCTATCGGAAGTAGAGAAAATTTGTAATGAATACAACTGAGTTTATAAACACCTTGTTTTATATTCAAATACATCAAAGCATCAATTATAGTTTCCATGCATGCTCTTGATCCATCAATTATCTGCCTTGGTAAAAGATTTAACTGCTCTTTTTCCCTACAATAACTCGATTTTACCGAAAGTCTGAGAGTTCCTATTTCACATTTTTGTGTAATACAAAGCAGATTTAAAAATTGCACAACAACTCCCTTATCAATTGACTTTTTCTTTAATGTATCCAATTGATCTACACTACTCCACTTTGCCAAATTAGGAGCCAATGCTTTTAGCAACTTTAGATCACAATGCTCTTTTACTATACTTTCTAATTGCTCATTTAAACTATCTTGTGTATTTTCTTTTGCAGCACGTGCGATTATTAAATCATATGTTGATAATTCTACACCACCCTTATTTAGGGCTTCATAAATATCTATTGCTCGCTCTGTTCCTTCTTCAGTAACTTCAAACGAATTTATCTTAAGTTTATCTATACAATCCCATAAATAACTCTCCATATCTTTAGCCCAATTCTCAGCTAAATTTTCCAAATCAATTTTTAAATTATCATCCGTATATTTAGAAAGGTTCTTTTCGCTTGTAAGGTGCAATACATCATTAAGTACCTTCTTCCCATCTATTTTGTAACCGCCATTATCCTTATATGCATCGTACAAGTATTTACATCTTTTATGAGCATACTCCGACAACATATTAGCAAGGGCAGGCCTTTTATCTAAAAGCCAATAACATGGGATCAGCCCCAATTGACAAGCTTTCTCTACAGCAGAACTTGAATCTGGATTTACATTATTTCTAGGATTGTACCATTCTTCTCCTGCTCGATTAAAGGACTTAATCTCAATAATTTCACTTTGCTCTCCATCGAATATATCGTTTGAACAAAACTTAGGGATATCATCAAAAGGAAACTTCAATTTCAAATATCCAAAGATATCTTCAGGGTTTTCAAATTCTTCATTAAGAGAAGTCGGTAGTTTAATAAAAAATCTATTTTGCAATCCTCGATTCAATAATCTATCAAAGACTATTCTACCGTCATCATCTTTATACAACCTATCTGAAAACATCAAAAGAAGTGTAGTGACCCTTTGTTGACCATCAAGCAAAAAATCAACATTATCCTCTGTTATATCGTTTGCATCTATCACTTCCTTTTTACCGATTCTTCTACAGGCGAACTTATTTTTATCATCATTGAATATGATTATATTACCAAGCGGAATCCTAGCAAGAATACTTGCAAGAAATCCAATCTGCCTTGAATTATCATCCCAAACATACTCCCGTTGAAAATTAGGCAAAACTAAAGTATTCTCTTTTATATTTTTTGCGATTTTTCTCAGTTCCAATTTGTTATCGCTCATCTCTTCTCCTTCAACACACTTACGAGTGTGTCTACCTCCTTACTTGTATTAAATGCACCAAGGGAAACACGGACGGTTCCGCCTTCAGTGTCAGTTCCTAAAAAATTATGCACAAATGCACTGCAGTGAAAGCCTGAACGAACGGCAATATTCGCCTTTTCGTATAAGTTCTTTGCAACATCACCGCTATCAGCGCCTTCGATATTAAATGAAACAATCCCTTTCGGCAAATCCTTGTGATTGTAGTAAACTGTTACTTTATCCAGCAGCACAAGGCGCTCAATCAAATACTGAGTATTGCATTCATTTATTGCTTTTATATTGGTACTCTTCACCCAATCTATGCTTTTGCTTAGCACATACAAACTAAACGAATTGTATGTTCCTGCCTCGTAACGATAAGGTAAATCTGATGGCATTTCCAAATTAAGCGAATCGCTACCTGTGCCACCGACCTTTACAGGCAGTAACCTAATTTTTATTAGGTTGATAAAACCAGCACTTCCATACACAGAATAAAGCGATTTATGTCCTTCAAATGCCACAATATCCACATCGCTAGGGTCAATATTATAAATGCCAAAACCTTGGGCTGCATCAAGAATACACACCGCCTTATGCTTATGTGCAAGTGCAAAAATCTCGTTGTACGGAAGTTCAAAGCCGACAACATTACTAATCTGGCTAAGGATTACAACTTCTGGCGGACTCATCAAAAACAATGCTTTAATCTTGTTGTAGTCTGGTTCATAAGTTTCCCTATTAAACGGCAAAATGTGAATGCTCACTTTCATATTGTAGAGGGCCCGCAACACCGCATTGTGTTCAAACGGAGACACATACACATCCGCTCCCTCTTCAAGGTTCAAACCATAAAGCACGGAGTTTATCGCCTCCGTAATCGTGCTTGTAAACACAACGGATGATTTGTCCACACTCGCATTTAATAGCGAGGCGACCTTGCTTCGTGTCTCATCGATCATCAATGCAGTATCTCCTGCTTCCTTATAACCGCCTCTGCCTGCATTGAACGAATACTTTTCTAATGCAACTTGCAAGTCCTTTTCTACATTCGGAGCCTTTGGAAATGTGGTTGATGCATTGTCAAAATAGATCATAAACCTCGTATCTCCTTGAGTAGCATTTCAAGTGCGACAACCTTTTCTTTATTAGAAAGTGCTGAGCCATATTCGTTTACTTCGGAGAGCAAATTGTTGTAAAAAGTTTTGCCAAGGGCAGAAAGAGTCACATTTTCTACTTTACCGCTGATAGGTGTACTTGTTTTCTCGCTTTTGTAATTTCTAACATAATCTGCAAATCCGCTAATCGTTTTTTCAAACTGTTCTTTTCGTGATACATTCCAATCATCTAAGGTAGTATTTAATATCTCCGACGAAAGCAAATTAAGTGCATCTCTGTCTGAATACGAGCATTTTTTCAATGACGAAAAGACATTTAAAAAGTCTTTTTCGAACACGATATCATCAATGTATTTATGCTCTGCATAGAACAATTCAAACGAGGCCTTGATGCTTGTTACCTTTGGAGAAAGAGTGCTTATTACAAAGTTCTTTTCAATTTCGTAAAGTTCGCTCAATTTCTCGCTGTATTCATTTGCAATATTTTCAATCGCATTTGGCAAATTTGTAACATCAGTTTGAAGTACATTTACGGCATCTACAAAAATCGCCTCATATGCATTCAAATTGCTCTTCGTAAACAGATTTTTAAAATCTATTGCATTTTTTGAAATAGATAAAACATTATCCTTATCGGTTGTATGCAAGCAAACAGGTGCAAGCGCATAAACAAAGTTTTTAATTGCATCGTTAACTCGATAAAGTTTCTCATTAAAGGAAAGTGAGAGATTCACATCTTCCGAAGATGCAATGCACAATTTGTCCAAGCACTCTAGTTTATCACGCCCAGTACTCAAGAAATGCAGAGAATAGCCTTCTTCCTTTTCCACTGCTTTTATCAAATTGTCCGCATTAAGCCCTACATCTTTTGTTCTGTTATACAAGAACACCGTTTTTAGATTATCATTACTTGCAATTCTAGAAATACAAAATGCAATAAACAGTGGCAAAACACCCTTTCTCAAGGCATAAGGTGCAGATAAGGCAAGGCTTATAATCTCGCTAAGCGAAACAGAAGAATCGGTATTGCTTTTAAAAATCTTCACCACTTCATCTACAAACTGTTTAGCAGTATTTTCTTTTATGGCATTTTCAAAACTCTTGTAAATCGTGTATTCTTGTGAAGTCTCCTTATAGTTTTTAATCTCATCTTCACTGCTTCTCAAAATCAAATCGACGACCACAGAAAGCGAAGAGGTTGTAGTTTTAGTCAAAACCGCACGATTGATCTGCTCGTTGTTAAACACGATTGTAGAAGTGTAATAATTTTCAAGCACCTTGCAGAGTTCCTTATCACTCACACGAAGTAGCGATGAGAGAAAAGCTTGAATCTCAGTTTTTAGCACTGCTTCGTAAGTTTCCAAACTGCTCTTTTCACTTTCGCTAAGTCTAATCTCGCTTTTCAATAGCTTTGAAATTCTGTAAAGCATCTGAACTTTACTTTTAAAATTATCAGTAAACGGCTTTTTAATCAGGTTGAGAATGATTGGCAATGTGCCTATACTTTTTCGGATTTTGTTAATCTTAGCATCAGTACAATTCTCTTCGTCTTGATAAACATTTATAATTATTCCATCACTTTTTATCTCAAAGAGTAAAGACGAATACTCATCTAAATTTTGCAAAAGCGAAAATGGAGCAAACATTGCAGAGAAGAATCGTGTCATTTTATATTTGAAATTATACTCGTTTGAGATGTAGTACTTCTTTGAATTTACACTTGAGAGAAACTTCAAAAGGTTCTCCGTTTTCAAAAGTGTACCTGAAGTTTTAGCAAGTTTCGCTTGAATTTCTTCAGAGAGCAACGGTAGAAAATCTAACTCCTTGTCTATCACACTCTCTTTGATTACTCCACGCTCTAAAAGACTTTGAATAGCAGTCGAAACCGCAGTGAAATCATCTATTGCATAATTATACAGAGAAAAAGCAATAGTTTGTCTATTCACATTTATAAGACTCGAAATGCTCGCGATTTTAATGAGAACGAATGCCTTTAGCACAGAAATTTCTGCATCGTTCTTACACATTCTAAATGCACTTTTAAGGCGAATGTAAAGTTCGTGATATTCACCAGAGAGCGAAAGCACATCCTCAAAATAGTCATACACATAGTCAAGATTTAACAATCCGCTAGAGTGATTTTGGGCAAAATTCAAAAAGGTAGGGCCTGCATTGCTACCCATAAACGAAAACATAGTTCGCTCGTTTTGCCCAAGGCTTCTTGAGATTATGACCAAGCATTTTAAAGCAATCGGATTAAAAGGAAAGGCTCGTCTTTCTAAAATCTTGTACTCACTCTCGCTAAACAACCCCAAGGCTTTGGTACTCGCCAAAAAATCAACAAAATGTTCGTTTTCCTTAACGTAAGCATCTTTGTCAGTAATCTCAATCGATGATAGAATTGATGTGAAATCATCTTCGAATGAACGAGTAAAATCGTACTTTTGGAATCGCCCTTTAATCGTCTGGAAAGCATTGTTCAAATTCTTATCGCGATTATAGGCATCGAGTTCTTTATGTGCGATTAAGGCAAAATGTACAACTGGTTTTTTCTCGTCTAGAATCGATGTAGCATTTTCGCCTTGCTTACACATTTCCGCAAAACTCTGAATCTGATTCAAATCCCTGACGAGCATATTATTCGGTGTGTCCAAAAATGCCCCAAATTCGTCAAACACGACGAACAAACCTTTAAACCTAGATTTTATTTTAGTTGCGGTTTCAAAATAAACTTTGGCAAAGCTCTCATCGTACCACGACTTAAATTCAACACCGTGAGTTACACACGAGAATAGATCTTTGAACACGGCAAGATACTCAGTTCGTCCCGATTTCAAACCTTTTTTAAGTTCGTCGATGGAAAGCGAAATCTCCCTTTTGCACTTCTCAAAGATCTCTTCGTTATCCTTGCCTTTCTCCCAAGTCTTAATAAACTTCAGGGCAAGCGAATACGAGGTCGGAATGTCTAAATCATCATCAATTCCGTTTTGCTCAAGAGAAGTTTTTAAAGCGGTTATGAAACAATCTTGAACTGAATCGTTCATATTTGCATTCACAACGACTGGCAAAAGATAGATTTTGTTATTTTCGATATAGTCTAACTTTTCAACAAGCGAACGGCTAAAAATAGATGCTTTGCTTTTGAAACCCTCGTATATCCGTTTGCTCTTCTTCGGAGAAAATATGTAAAACAGAATCAAAAACAGATAACTCTTGCCTTTGCCGTAAGGGCCAGTGATATAGCTTGCATTGTTTGTATTATTCAAAACATTGTCGACATACCCTTCGATGCATTCGGCAAGGCTTGCTGTGAGAATGTAGTTCTTAACCTTTTCTTCAGAGCCGACATCGTAAGAGAGATTTATAGAACTTTTAAAATTTTTGCATATATCTATAAAATCACTGTACACTCTCTTTACTCCTATAAGTTTTGTATAATTCATCTATACTTGGTCGCTTTAAAATTTTAATCGTATTGAGCCCTGCAGTTTTGCTAAGGCGAATATAACCACTTTTATCTAAATCCTCAAGATAATACAAAAGGGTAGCTTCGCTTAAATTCAGCGACAAGGTTGGATTGTTGCTCATCGCTAAAAGTTCGTCTAAAGTCAACTCCTTCGCATCTGTTAGCAACAATATATTGTAAAACACGACAAGAGAAGAAAGCATCTCGAGTTTAGGACTGCTCTTTTTATAAACGCCACCATCTTTTTTTATCAATGCCAAATTAGATAGTGGCGAAACATAGGCATTCTCTTCGGGATTCTCATCAGATTCAGTCTCAATATAGTTTCTAAAAAGCACCGAAACATCGTTATTTAGCATTTGTGGTTTTACATCTGTGTTGAGATTCTCAAGGCTCGTTTTTATGCTCTCTAGTATTACTTCCTTCGTAGCACTTGTAAGAGAGCCTGTATTAAAGTAAAAGTACGAAACGGTGTTTATATATTTATTCACGAGCGAATTTATATGCAGAATAAAAAGCGAAAACGGATCTTCTAAAAATCTATCGTATTTGTATATGCACTCGCCGATTTCAGAAAGCACAACTTCGCCTGCTTTTTTATCTTCGATGAGCGAAAACTCCTTGAGATAATACTTAAGGCTTTTTACCATATTGCTACCCATACCGAAAACGATTGGTGCATCCGTGCCTTTAAAAGCCGAGCCATTCTCTTTTACAATGTTTATACCCTTTTGAAGCCAGCCTTGGCGAAGCGAAAACGATTCGTTTAACTTTAGGCGAAACTTGTCTACTGTCATACCGCCCCCGCTTTAAAGGAATCTTTTCGAATTTTCAACACCTTATCCATAAAGCAACCACCAGGAAAGTGCTTTACACAATCAAGGCAGCCTACACACCTTTCTGCATCTATGAAATATTGAACATTTTGTTCATCATCAAGATGTATGCTTATTGCATTATGTTTGCACACTTGAGCACAGCCTGTACAACCAACACAGAGTTGAAACTTATTTATTTGGTACTTTATGTATTGCTCGGCTTTTTTAAGGTCTTTAAATGCACTTGTTCGTTTAAGCACAGAAACCTTTAAATCGCACTCGCCTTTCCTTCCTTTAAGTTTTAAGAGTGGCAATCTTGTGCCTCGCTCAAGTATAAACACCTCGTCATCGCTTGTACTGTAAGTGTCGCTATCAATTATTCCAAATGGTATAAACAAAGTATACAAGAACTCATCGATTGGGTGTGGCAATGTAAAATTAAAACTATTTTCGTCAAACACACAGGGGCGATAGGATACAAAAGTATTTTTTGCGCTTTCAATTCCATTGCCACCTTGGCGCTTTTTCCAGTCGCCGTTCTCAACATAACTAGTTATATCATTTTTATTAGTTTTGATAGCAAAATTATATAAGACTTTTCTGAAGCGATCGTACTCATCTGCCATGTAAATCGATGAGAGGAACTCGCTCCAAGCGGAATTGTTTGGGCAACACCAACAGCCGACTCTGCTAAAGCCTTGGCGATAAGCATCGTTGAATGGCAATCGCTTTGACACGATGTACAACCACACATCGCTATCACTCCAGTCAAGAATTGGAAGCACTGCGATTTGCTTGCCAATTTTAGAATCGCCTGACACCCGCTCGTATTTATCGCGTGCAGCAGACTCTAGCCGACGCATACCTTGAAACGAAAGTACTTGTTTTTTAGACGAAAAGGTGTTCTCTATCTTTTTAGTGATGCTACCCGTTTTAAACACGGTGCAACACCAACGAAGCATACGCGAAGGAGGCCCGATTTTATCGCAAAGTGAGTAAAAATCTTGTTCTTTATTACTAGTCGTTAATAGCGGAGTGCGTATGTATGTATGTATGTATGTATGTAGCGAGCGGTCGTCGGATATTCTAAAGTCGTATCGCCATAAATGTGAATCACATTTTCACTAACGGCATTTTTCACCAAATCGCTAACCACTGTGCTGTCTTTACCGCCTGAAAAACTCACGAACATCTCATCAAGGTTCTTACCGCTTGCCTCGCTCTTTATAAACGATAAGGCTTCATATGTAAGGCGGTTAAGATAGCCTTCGTTCGCCTTTACGAAATTTACCATCGGCTCGGTATAAAAGAAACTTTCCTCTCGCTCTGATAATTCCGCTTCTCTTTCCTTAAGGCGAGAGATCACAAAGTCTCTATCGTATTTATGCGAGAGCTCTGTGTAGGACAGCCTCATTCTCTTGCCATCTACAAGGTAAACACTTCCGCCAAGATTCCACATCGAAGTATCCATAAAAGCACCATCCTTATCAGTAAGGATTTCAAGAAGTGCCCGCTCGTGTGGGAAAACTGGGCGGCAGTCAGAAGCAACCGCTTCGTTCTTGCAAGAAGTATGCGAGCAGTAAGGCATCATCTCTATCGTGTTGCAAGATGGGCAATAATACACTTCGTTCTTTACCAAATCCGAGCGTCCCCCACACGAAGGACAAACGGAAGTTTCCGAAGAGATATTACAATTCTTGCATTCGTAAAGTTTCATAAAGTTTTATTATACCACAGCGGAAACTTTTTGTCTACAATGTGCGAAAGGTTGTTGAAAAGTAAAACTTATCACTATTTGATCTCAAATGGTTTAGCTTGAATATTAGCAAGGGGCTTCTTCTTAAATTGATCTGTAAAAGCCTTTAGCATAATATCCTCAATCGCCAAAGACTTCGGAGAAGCAAAAGCCGTAGATTTACGACCATACCAATTCAAAATATAAGGGTCATTACTACAATCGCAAATATAAACTTTAAATGGAAGTCGTATAGTTTGCATAGACTGAACCATTTTTATATTTGTCGTAGATGCAGTTCTCCAATTATTAATAACACCACAGTTGTATGATGCAAGCCGCTTTTCAAACGAAGTTCTCGATTGTCCTATTTTTATAATATGTTCTTTACCCTCCACAACACAAGTGAGCATATAAGCAACTCCAGAACTAGAATGAAAAACAATCTTAGCATTATCTGATGTAAAACTAACAGGGATGATCTTTTCATTCCGTCGTTCGTTTTTCTCTATTGTTAACGGTTGTATCTCTAAATCACAAATATAAATGAAGTCATTCTTTCCATCAAAGGCAAATTCATCAAGACACGGTTCTTTTATCACATCATCAAGAAGAAATGGTAAATCATTCTTATTTACTATGTTCACAACTTCAGCGAGAGCCTTAACATATGCCTCTCCGCACTTTGCAACATATCTATTATTCTTAACATCATATTCACATAGAGAATGAAGTTGTTGTGTACTCAAATTATTTGCTTTCATAAACTAAAACTATTATATTTCTCGCCCTTTGTCAAGACTATATAACTATTGCACATATTATGTTTTTCAAGTATAATCAAAATATGGTAAGACAAAGAACAGAAGTCGAAAAATTCTCAACATACGATGTTTTTGAAGAACTGACTAAACTTAATTATGATTTGTCTCACTTTGAGAGTCGTGATGATATTTGCACACCGATGGATTGTGTAAAACTTATGCTCGATTACATACCAAAAGATTTTTGGGGAAATCAACACATCAAAGTCCTTGACCCTTGTTGTGGCAATGGAAATTTCGGAGCATATTGTAGAACTAAAACAAGCGAAAACAACATATACTACAACGACACAAATATCAATCGTTTAAAGAACTGCATCGATCTACTCTCCCCTAAGCATATAAACAATGAGAGTTTCTTTTCCCTTTCAGGGCAGTTTAATACAAAATACGATCTAATTATGGCGAATCCTCCTTATTCAGGTGGTGGAAATAAAAACAGAAGCATATCGAATCAGTTTATTTTAAAAAGTATCAATATGCTAAATACAAATGGATATTTGTGTTTTATAACACCAAACAATTGGATGAGTTATAACAACAACAATATAGTACTCAAAAGGTTATTAACTGAAGGCTCATTCATAATTATTGATAATAGTGTGAAAAGGTTTTTCCCATCAACTGGCTCAAGTTTTACAGTTTTTGTTTGGCAAAAAACTATAAAAACAAATAAAACTACTGTAATCAATTCATATTTAAAAAAAGATATACAAAATGATGTTGTTATTCCTGGCACGCTCGATTTTCTACCACTGTATATTTCAAATGATATAATAAACATAATCAATAAGTTTACACAAAAAGAAACAAATTGTTTTACATATCGTTGCGATTTGCACAACTTCACACAAAAAGCCTTGCTAAGTGATGTTAAAACTGATATATTTAAATATGAAACTATACACACACCGAGAAAAACAAGATTTGCTAAAATGAAACAAGATATATACGACAAATACATAATCGTAGTTCCTCTATCCACATATTACAAACCATACATTTGCCACAATGTAAATGTAACACAGTCAGTTGGTTATATACCATTTAGCACTAAAAAAGCAGCTGAGAGTTTTTTAAAAATTATGACAGCACCAATTTATAAAGTGTTAGTACATCTCACTCGCTATGGCAACTTTAATAACATTATGATGCTCAAGCACATAAATTTTACAGACAAAATATCCTTAAATGAAAGAGAACAAAGCATAATCAATGAGTTAAACAACTTGATAAAATACTAAAACAAAAAAAAAGCACCGCAATCGCGGTGCTTTTTTAGTTAAACACTCTTGTTAGAGTTCATTGTTTTGCGCTGTGTGCCTTTAGCATTTGTAGAAGCCTTTTGCTTCTTTACTTTGGCATCAGTTCCACCTTTTGCAGCTCTTACGGCCTTTGTGCGTGGAGACTCTTTTTTCTCCTTCTTGTCTTTCTTATCATTCTTCTTGTCAAAAGACAAATCTGGATGGTCAACAAGAGAGAGTTGTACTATAGAAGCAGCATCGCCTTGACGATAGCCCTTCTTTAAAATGCGAGTATATCCACCGTTTCTATTTGTGTAGCGAGGTGCAATTTCATTGAACACCTTTGCAACAATCTCTTCAGAATATAGCACACGAGACACCATTCTGTGAGCATGAACATTAACAGCCTTTGCCTCAGCAATAGCCTCTGGAGTCCCCTGCTCTGTAAGAGATGCAACAGTTGCATTAGCATTCTTTGCACGAGTGATCACCTTTTCTGCTAAACGGCGTGCTTCTTTTGCCTTAGCCTCGGTGGTTTCAATCACTTCGTATTTAAAGAGAGAAGTTACAAGACCACGAAGTAAAGCCTTTCTTTCGCTCGATGAACGAGATAATGAATTAAATCCTATTTTATGTTGCATATCTATTCTTCCTTATACATTTTTGGAAGATTGTGCTTTGGAAGCTGAACATTTGAAAAGTCTGTCATACCAAACGACAATCCCCATTCCTTGAGTTTTTCTTTAGTCTCGAGCAAAGACTTTTTACCAAAGTTTCTCTCTTTAGCAATATCTTCTTCAGTCTTCTGTGTAAGATCGTAAAGAGTGTTAATATTTGCTCTCTTCAAGCAGTTCTGAGAACGTACAGACAACTCAAGCACATCCACAGGAGTGTTGAGGATCTGATTGATTCTAGCATCATTCTCGTCCATAGTTTCGTTAGAAACAATTTCTTCTGTGTCAAAGTTAACAAATGCCATCAGGTACATCTGTGTGATGTATGCAGCCTGAGCCACTGCATCCTGAGGAGAAACCGTACCGTCTGTAAACACCTCAAGTGTCAACTTATCGTAATCGTTTCTCTGCCCAACACGGGTAGGCTCAACAAAGTAGTTAACTTTCTTTACAGGAGAGTAGAGAGCATCAATTGGCAACACTCCGTATTGCTCTTGATACTTTGCACCGATTTCGCCAGGAACATAGCCACGCCCAAGGTCTATCTGCACCTCGAGTTCGAGTTCAAACCCTTTTTCAAGAGTAAGAATGTGCAAGTCCTTGTTCATAATTGACACAGACCCTTTTTCAAAATCGCTACCTTTCAACTCACAAGGGCCTTTTGCATCCACAACGAATACAATTGTACCCTCTTCATCGCTATCTGGTCCCTTTATCTCAAGTTTTTTAAGAGATGCAATAATTTCAGCAATATCTTCTTTCACACCATCAATGCTTTCAAATTCGTTTGAAACTTGATGAGTTGTGCCGTCATCCTTTTTGAGAGTAAACTTTATTGCACTTATAGCATAACCCTGAATGCTTGAAAGAAGCACACGGCGTAGGGCATTGCCTACAGTCGTTCCTACTCCTCTCTCAAATGGGTAAGCCACAAAGCGACCAAAGGTTGGATTCTCGCGTGGGGTAGTTTCAACTTCTTCGACCTTATAATCGGTACTCTTTGGAACTACCAACCCTTTAAGAAGATTTTTTCTTACCATACTCTATTCTCCCCTTATCTTGAGTAAAGTTCAACCACTAACTGTTCGTTTATCTTCTCAAGTTCGCGAACATCGGCTCTTTCTGGAACAGCAACGAAAGTACCTTTCATCTCTGTGGTATCAAGAGTGAGCCAAGGCTCGGTGTTATTGCTCTTTGAATATGGAGCCAAACTGTTCTGGATAACAGTGAGTTTCTTTGAAAGAGGAGCAACAGAAATTTCATCACCTGGCTTTACCTCGTATGATGGAATGTCAACTCTCTTTCCGTTCACAAAGATGTGACCATGAGAAACCAACTGGCTTGCAGCTGGACGAGAGGTTGCAAAATGTAGGCGATAAACCACATTGTCAAGGCGTCTCTCAAGAAGCTTAATCATATTATCACCTGTCTTTCCAGGAAGGCGGTTTGCTTCCATAAAAGTAAGGTGGAACTGCTTTTCAAGCATACAATAAATTCTCTTAAGCTTCTGCTTCTCACGTAACTGAATACCATAGTCAGTAAGTTTCTTCTGTCTCACCTTTGGATCCTTTCCAGGAACACCAGAGTGAGCTACTCCACTCATCTTTCGAAGTGGGCATTTTGGACTTGCACATCTCTCACCTTTAAGCCCAAGAGCCTGGTGTTCAATGCGACAATATCTACATTTAGGTCCTAAATATCTTGCCATATTTTAACATCCCCCTCATCAAATACGACGAGTTTTGCGAGGCCTACAACCATTGTGTGGAATAGGAGTAGTATCTCTAATCGTCTTAACCTTAAGTCCAACAGCACCAAGTGCTCTAATTGCACTTTCGCGGCCATTCCCTGGACCTTTCACAAATACATTGACTTCACTAAGCCCTGTATCGAGAGCCTTTCTGGCTGCAGCTTCCATAATTGTCTGTGCTGCAAACGGTGTGCTTTTCTTTGCACCCCTATAGCCCTGACCACCAGCCGATGCCCAAGAAATTGTGTTTCCGTTCACATCAGTGATAGTGACAATAGTGTTGTTGAAGGTAGCCTGAATATAAGCATTGCCTTCTGTAACAATCTTTTTAGCTTTCTTTTTTTGAGTTGCCATTTTTACCTCCTATCACTTCTTCTTACCAGCAACGGTCTTTCGCTTACCTTTTCTGGTACGAGCATTAGTCTTTGTACGCTGACCGCGAACAGGAAGACCTTTTCTGTGGCGAAGTCCTCTGTAGCAGCCAATATCCATCAATGCCTTAATATTCTGTGCAACTTCACTTCTGAGTGCTCCCTCTACCTTGTAATCATCTTCGATTGTTTTTCGAAGAAGTGCGACATCATCGCTTGAGAGAGTGTTGATGCGAACATCTGGATCGATATTTGTCTTTTTGCAAATATCAAGAGCAGAAGTTGTACCAATTCCATAAATATATGTAAGGGCAATCTTTGTTGCCTTGTTTGGTAAATCTACACCAGCAATACGTGCCATTTATTACCCCTTTTGCCTTTGTTTATGTTTTGGGTTGCTGCATACGATGCGAACAACACCATTCCTTCTAATAACCTTGCAATTACTGCAAATCGGTTTTACACTTGCTCTAACTTTCATAAAACCTATCTCCTTTTAAAGACTCTTTACTTTTCCACCGCGCGAGAAGCCATCACTGTGGTGCATCTTCATAATACTCTCAATAGAACGCATAGTATCCAAATCGACACCAACGACGATGAGAAGTGAAGTACCACCAAATAGCATAGCCACATTTGCTGGGAAGTGGAAAATCAACTGTACCAAGGTTGGAACGAGTGCGATAAAGGCAAGGAACAGGGCCCCTGGGAAAACGATACGGTTGAGAATCTTTGTGAGATACTCTTCCATCTTGTCTGCCCTAACACCTTGAATAGAACCGCCGTTATCACGAATGTTCTTTGCAATCTCAACAGGGTTGAGAGTAACCTGAGTATAGAAGAATGCAAATGCTACAATCAAGATTGTGTACAATACGATATACAACCAACCAAGTGGGTTTAGTGCATTTGCTACACTCTGTAGCCATCTTACATTAGGTCCTAGAGTTGTTGCAATTTGAATTGGCAACGTTAGGATTGCTGATGCAAAGATAACTGGAATAACACCAGATGGATTGATCTTTAGAGGTATGTGTGTACTCTGTGCTCCATATACTCTTCTGCCAACCACTCGCTTTGAATAGGTAACATAGATTTTACGAACACCCTTTTCCTCGTAGACCACAAGCACAACAATTGCAATGAATACAACGAAAAGCACAACAACACTGATGATATTAATTGTACCTGCCTGTACTCCCTTAACAAGAGTTGTAATTGCTTCAGGAATTCGAGCAACAATACCTGCAAAGATTAGAAGTGAAATACCGTTTCCAACGCCGCGAGCGGTAATTCTGTCTCCAATCCATACTTCTGCCATAGTTCCCGCTGTACAGGTGATAAGAGCCATTGTGATAAAGGCTCCGCGTGAAATAGTTACAGCCCCTGGAATTGAGTCAGCATAGAATGTGACCATCAATGCCTGAAGGAGACAAACAACTATTGTACCCCAACGAGTGTACTTTTGAATCTTTTTCGCACCAGAAGGCTCTGAAGCCATCTTTTTTAGTGAGGGAATGATAATCATCAAAAGTTGAACTATAATTTGTGCCGAAATGTAAGGAATAACTCCTAACATAAACACAGAGAAATTCGAGAATGCACCACCTGAAAAGAAGTTCAAATACTCTGTAAGCCCCATAAGACCAGAGGAACCTTGTTGCCCTTCAAAAAAGGTACGAAGAGCAATAGGATCGATTCCTGGAATTGGGATTACAGTTCCAATTCGCGAGATGATAAGGAGCAAGATCGTAAAGCCGATCTTTTTGCGAAGCTCCTTAACTCTCATCATTTCTACAAGTGAATTTGCCATATATATTAGTTCTCACCTTCCGCTGATTCTTTTACAGAACCGCCAGCCTTAACGATACTATCTTTTGCACTTTCCGAAATTGCAACACCATCAATAACAAGGCTCTTTGTAATTTCGCCATTTGCCAAAATCTTTCCAAGAGTCTTAACTCCCTTGATGAGCTTCTTT
>SAMEA104315433__coassemble_471_pt1 | contig 18840 bp, 17 predicted proteins | sample SAMEA104315433__metabat2_high_PE_016 | metagenome-assembled genome bin SAMEA104315433 (sample SAMEA104315433) | gut metagenome | biome: Monkey gut; feature: monkey-associated habitat; material: faeces | place: China | collected 2013
CAACTTGTTGCGAACGCGGAGTAGGTCGATGCCGTAACATCAGAAGCAAAACTTATTGGCGAGCATAAAAACTGGCATCGACCTACTCGTTTTGAGCGATAGCGAAAATAGTCGTTGACATTCTACCTCTTTTCCATTATTATAAGAACTATGCAATACCTTTCAGTAATATTATCGTTTTTGTCTCTTCTATGCAGTGTATATATTTTCGTTGCATTGATAAAGAGAAGACAAACTACAGTTGAAACTGATAGTCTCTCTCAATCTGTTGCTGACACAGTAAAGACTTCTACAAAGGATATTGCAGATGCAAATGCGAAACTAATACAGAATTTTGCACAGTCTACGGAAAATTCGATTTCGTTGATTAGCAACAATATACGCGATAATCAGAATGCATTAGAACGTAGTGTCTCTATACAATTAAAGCAACTCCAGGAATCGCTTAACGGCGAGCAAAAGACACTTCGCGAGACAGTATCACAACAACTTCAGGTGATACGAAACGATAACGAAAAGCAACTTTCTGAAATTCGTACAACAGTTGATGAAAAGTTGCAAAACACATTGAATACACGAATTGCGGAGAGTTTTGAAACGGTTCGAAAGCAGCTTGACTCTTTTCAAGCCGAGGTGGTAAAACTTGGCAATATTGCAAGCGATGTTGGCGATTTAAAGAGTGTACTCTCTAATGTAAAGACGAAGGGTGTTTTGGGCGAGTTGCAACTTGAGGGGATTCTTGAGGAGATTATCCCATCGCAGTACGAAAGGCAGATTCCGACAAAATCGGGTAGCAACGATAGGGTAGATTTTGCTGTCAGAATACCAAATCTTTCTGGTGGATTTCAATATTTACCGATAGATTCGAAATTCCCAACAGAGAAGTACAGAACCTTGCAAGATGCCCTTAATGCAAACGATAAGGATGCATCAGATAGAGCTCGTAGGGATTTGATTGCTCAGCTTAAACTTGAGGCAAAGGAGATAAAGCGAAAGTATATTGATGATAAAGGGGCGACTCTTGATTTTGCCGTTATGTTCCTACCAGTTGAAGGGTTGTATGCTGAGGCTGTTAATGCAGGTCTTATTGAAGAATTAAATAAGATCAGAATAATGCTTGCAGGTCCTTCTACAATGGCTGCATTCCTAAATTCAGTTCGCATTATGCTTCAGGCTGTAGTTATTCAAAAAAATTCTGCCGAGATTTACAAGGTGTTCCTAAGTGTTCGCACTGAATTTGAAAAGTTCAGCGATGCCTTAGACACAATGGACAAGCGCCTAAGCCAAACTAAGGAGACCCTAACTGATCTCAGAACCACCCGCTACGACAAAATAAATGCCCAATTCAAGAAGGTTGACAAAATCGACTTCCTCGACTCTAATCCCGAATAAATTTTGCAAAGCAAAATTAAAATAAACATATCTTGCTAGAAGTAATTACCAACTAATTGATAGATATCTGATTAAATTTTGCGAAGCAAAATAAAAAAAAGATATCTCGTAAGCAGTACTACTCAGCCCGCGATGGCTTCTGATTAATTTTGCAAGTCAAAATTAAGGGAAGATATGTCGATAGAAATACCTACCCAGCCCGCGACGGAGATCTTGATGGATTTCGCGAGGTTGAAGCCCCCAAGCAAGCGACGGTCATACTTTGTGTATAACCTAGCGCTTGGGGGCTGACCTCGCGAAAGGCGCAAGAGATCCTAGCGACTATGTAGTAAAAATAAAAAAATTAAATTTTTTTATTTTTTTTAACACAGAATAAAAATTCTGTGTTATAATATAGATAAAGTATCATAAAAGGGGAAATTTAAAGGAATTATGTTAATTCTAATTTCAGATGCATTTGATGCAGAGCTTCCAAAAAAGCTCGCTCAGTTTGGTGAAGTAACAGACGACAAAGCTAGGGTTGCCGAGGCTGATGTTGTGCTTGTTAGAGCAAAGACAAAGTGTAACAAAGAATGGATAGATGGAGCAAAGAATTGCCGTCTTATCATTCGTGGTGGTGTTGGTATTGACAACATCGACAAGGCTTATGCAGAGAGCAAGGGTATTATCGTAAAGAATACACCAAAGGCTTCCTCTATAGCAGTTGCAGAACTCACATTTGCATTGCTCCTATCAATTCCAAACCACATTGTTTATTACCATAATGGTATGAAAAACGGTGAATGGTTGAAGAACACAAAGCGTACAGAACTATATGGTAAAACTCTTGGCTTTATCGGTATGGGTAACATCGCTCGTAAGGTTGCAGAAAGAGCCATAGCATTCGGCATGACAGTTGTCGCTTACGATAAATACCTCGATCAGGCTACTGTTGATAAGATGGTCAAAGGTGTTAAGATGGTTAAAACTCCAGAAGAGGCAGTGAAGGATGCAGACTATGTAACTCTTCACACACCACTTACAGATGAGACTCGTGGTATGGTAAATGCTTCACTTATTTCGAAGATGGCGAAGAAACCAGCACTTGTTAACACTTGCAGAGCAGATGTTATCAATGCAGATGATGTGGATGCTGCTCTTAATAGCGGAGATCTTGCTTGGTATGCAGCCGATGTTTACCCATCAGATCCACCAGCTCCAGACTATGTATTGCTAAAGAACGACAAAGTAACTCTCACTCCACATGTTGGTGCAAATTCTGTTGAGAACTTAAACCGCATCGGAGATGAAGTTGTAGAGACAATCGATGCACTCATCAAGGATGGTTCTTTAAAGAAAGGTTCTTGCGGTTGCTGTGGTTGTAAGAAAAACTAATTAAGGAGAAAACTAGAAATGAAATACGGAAGAGTATTCAACTTTTCTGCAGGTCCTGCAATGATGCCAGAGCCTGTGCTTGAAGAGATTAGAGATGAAATGATGAACTACCAGGGCAGTGGTATGTGTGTTATGGAGATGAGCCACAGAAGCCCTGTGTATCAGAAGATTATTGATGATGCTGAAAAAGATTTACGCGATCTTATGGGCATTCCAGACAATTACAAGGTGCTGTTCATTCAGGGCGGTGCAACCTTGCAGTTCTCTATGATCCCAATGAACCTTATGAAGAATAAGAAGGCTGTTTATATTGAAACAGGTGCTTGGTCTTCAAAGGCAATTAAGGAGGCAAAGAAGGTCGGCGAAGTTATAGTTGCTGCATCTTCTAAAGATAAGAACTATACTTATATTCCAGATTGCTCAAATCTCGATATTCCTGATGATGCTGACTATGTCTACATCTGCGAAAACGAGACAATTCACGGATCAACTTGGAGTAAACTTCCTAACACAAAGGGACATGTGCTTGTGTCAGACCAATCATCAATGTTCCTTTCAAAGCCTTGCAATGTAAAGGACTATGGTGTTATCTATGGCGGTGTTCAGAAGAACATAGGACCTGCTGGTATGGCGATCGTGATTATTCGCGAAGACTTGATTCGCGACGATCTTCAGGATCTTCCAATTTATCTTCAGTTCAAAACTCATGCTGATAACGGTAGTATGTATAACACACCAAACACTTGGGCAATTTATTGCTGTGGAAAGGTGTTTAAGTACCTAAAGAAGATTGGTGGACTCAAGGTTATGGAACAGATGAACATCGATAAGGCAAAGGTATTCTACGACTTCCTTGATTCATCAAAGATGTTTAAAGGCACAGTTGAGAAGAAAGATCGCTCACTTATGAATATTCCGTTCGTAACAGGCAATGCAGATCTTGATGCCGAAGTTGTAAAAGCAACAAAGGCTGCTGGTTATGACAACCTTAAAGGGCATAAGAGTGTAGGTGGGCTACGTGCATCTATCTATAATGCAATGCCAAAAGAGGGTGTTGAAGCTTTGGTCAAATTCCTCAAAGAGTTTGAGAAAACTCACTAATTGCTATTCACAAGATATTCGCTAGGATCTCTGGCAATATTTGAAAAGTCAGCACGGATGCACTAGGTTGTATACAAGTTACGATCGTACTAGCATCCGTGCTTCACCTTTCGCCTTTATTTGCAATTTTTTTATAAACTGTGCTATAATATAAGAATGGACGAAAAAGATATAGATTTGTCGGATGTAAATTTCTCTTTGGCATATAGTGCACTTGAAGATCATCCGCATTCTAATATCTTTATCACAGGAGGAGCTGGAACTGGAAAAAGCCTAATTCTTTGCTCCTATTATAATCGCCTTACCTCTCGCGGTAAAAATGTCGTTGTAATTTCACCAACTGGGGTCTCTGCTGCAATTCTTCACGACAAGGGCATTCCTGCTATGACTATTCACTCGTTTTTCCAATTGAAGCCACATCCGATATTCGAGAAGAAAGTCGATATGGGTAAATCTAAGAAGAAGATCATTTCAAATCTTGACTTTATACTAATAGATGAGATTTCTATGGTATCTCCTGCTCTTTTTGATCATATCGCTTGGCTATTGAACGAAGTAGGTTTTAAGGGGAGGGTAATATTTTTTGGCGATCCGCTACAGCTCTCGCCAGTTGTACGATTTGAAGACCAGGCGGTTTACGATTATTATATTTCGCGCGAGTATATCAAGAAGCCTGGCGATATTCCACAGTTTTATTCAGGAGTGTATTTTAAAGAACTCGCTCCAGAGATTTTTGCTCTCACTACAATTTATCGTCAAGAGAACCAAGAATTTGCCTCTGTGCTTTCAAGAATTCGTAAAGGGGATGAAACTGATGAAGATCTTGAATACATCAACGAAAGGGTAATTTCGTCGAAAGAATTTTATAAGGATCACAAGAATGCCCTCTATCTTGCCTCTACTAATAGCCGAGTCGATTATATGAATAAAAGGTATGAAGGGCTTTTTGAAGGAAAGGAGCATATGACTTTTGTATCGGAGAGTGAAGGCTCCTTAAAAAAAGACACAGAAGAAGCGATCACAATTTACAAAGGCGAGCAAGTGATGTGTATTCACAACAACAGTGAAGAGGGCTATCAAAACGGCACTATGGGAGTAGTTGAAGATTTCGACGAAGACACAGTGTGGGTAAAAACCGATGACGGAACAAAAAAGGTCGGCTTTGAAACCTGGGTTGATTACAAAGTTACATTTGATAAAAAAACGCACACCGTTGAAACAGAGGAGTGTGGACGTTGCCGAAAAATCGGTTGCAAGCCGACATTCGCATCTACGATCCACAAGGCACAAGGGCTAACTTTAGATGCAATCTATGTTGACCTCTCATCAAGCTTTATTCCAATCGCTTCCGTTTACCTTGCACTCTCTAGAGTTAGGACGATTGAGGGATTAGGGCTTTCTCGTCCAATTAGACGCCGTGATATCAAGGTTGATGAGAATGTAAAAGACTTTTACAGGAGTCTTGCAACAGCCTCTAACACCTCTTTACTCTCTGCGTCTGAGTATGAAAGTGGATCAAGTGGCAACTAGAAACAGTAATATTTTAGCATAAACACAATATATAGTGGTCAAATTCGTTTTTACATAATTTTTTTTGCTTTATATTGACAAAAATGCACAAAATCTGTTAAAATTAGGTTTGTCATAGTGCCGTCTTGCTTGAGGCAAAGCAATTATGCCCTTATAGCTCAGTCGGTAGAGCGCAACCATGGTAAGGTTGAGGTCGGCGGTTCGATTCCGCCTGGGGGCTCAAGATGACAACTTAAGGAGAAGAAAATGGCATCAGCAAAGAAAAAGGGTCCAGTTGAGAAAATTGCACTTCAGTGTTCTGAATGCAACAGAAAAAACTATACGACCGAAAAGAATAGACGAAATACTCAGGGCAAGATGGAGCTTATGAAGTATTGTCCATTCGACCATAAACATACTCTTCATAAAGAAGCAAAGATAAAATAAGGAACTTAGGTCAGTAGCTCCAATGGTAGAGTACCGGTCTCCAAAACCGAGTGTTGGGGGTTCGAGTCCCTCCTGGCCTGTATCTGTTCTATAAGGGGAGAGTTAATGAAGTTAGTAAATTACATCAAAGATTGTGCTCGTGAAATGAAGCGTGTGTCTTGGCCATCTGGCAAAGATGTCGCTCATACATCTCGTGTTGTTCTCGTATCTACAGTAATAGTTGCAATTGTATTAGGTCTTGTTGACTGGGCTCTGCTCAGTGGTGCTCTTGCACTATTTGGGAGATAGAAGTGGCAAAAGGGTGGTATGCAGTTCACACCTATTCAGGGTGGGAGCAGAGAATAGAGTCTCAGGCTCGTCTTATGATGCAAGACGAAGATAAACTCGGGAAATATTGTACCGATGTAAGAGTTCCTATTCGCACAGTTAAAGAGATGAAAGATGGTAAGGAAAAGGAACATAAGTCTAAAGTGCTTCCAGGCTATATACTTATGGAACTTGATATGCCGCTCGATGCTGATGAAGAAAAGCACCTCGTATTTATGGTTAAGAGTATAGAAGGAGTTACTGGTTTTGTGAATGCAACAACCGCTCGTGGCTCTCGTCCTATTCCTCTTACTCCATCTGAGGTTAGAAATATTTTTGAACTTACAGGTGAGATTAAAGCCACACACACAACAGTGTCCTTTGTTTCGTTTGAAAAAGGCGACAAGGTAAGTATTAAAGCAGGTTCATTCCAAGGCTTCACAGGTACTGTTGAAGAGGTTCAAAAAGAACGCGGTCGCTTGAAGGTTGCAGTTGAGATTTTTGGTCGCCCGACCATAGTCGACATTGAAACAAGCGATGCCGAAAAGATTTAATTAATAAATGGGAGGGGAGTTAAAGGCTTCCCGTTAAACCACGAATCTAGAGTTTTACTCTAGGAAGGAGAGAAAATGGCAAAGAAAGTTACAGCCGTAATCAAGTTGCAGTGTCCTGCTGGAAAAGCAACTCCAGCACCACCAATTGGTCCTGCTCTTGGTCCTCACGGTGTATCTGCCCCACAGTTCGTTCAACAGTTCAACGATAAGTCGAAGAACCTAGAACCAGGTCTTATAATACCAGTTGTTTTGACTGTGTATTCAGATAAGACTTTTTCGTTTATTCTCAAAACACCACCAGCTGCTGTTTTGATTAAGAAAGAGTTACACCTAGACAAGGCTTCTGGTGTGCCTAACAAAGATAAGGTTGGTAAGCTTACAAAGGCTCAAGTTGAGTCTATTGCTAAGGTTAAAATGCCAGACCTTAATGCAAACGACCTTGAAGCTGCAATGAAGATCATCGCAGGTACTGCTCGTTCAATGGGTGTGGAGGTTGAGAAATGAAAAGAGGCAAGAAATATCAGGAAGCCGTAAAAAAGGTTGAGAAAGGTAAGTATTATTCAGTCGCCGATGCAACAGATCTTGTAAAGTCTATGGCATATGCAAAGTTTGATGAAAGCCTTGAACTTCATGTAAAAGTTTCACTAAAGAAATCACAGAGTGTTAGAGACACACTTCTTTTCCCACACAATTTTGGTGAAGAGAAGCGCATCCTTGTATTTGCTCGCGATGACAAAGCTGCAGAGGCTCGTGAAGCAGGGGCAGCATATGTTGGCGATATGGATCTTATCGACAAGATTCGTGAAGGTTGGGATGAGTTTGATGTCTGTGTTGCAACACCAGATATGATGAAGGAAGTTGGTAAACTCGGTCCTATTCTTGGTCGCCGTGGCTTGATGCCAAACCCAAAGACACACACAGTTACAACAGATATCCGTGGTGCTCTTTCTGAATTGAAACAGGGGCGTGTTGAGTTCCGTTCTGACAAATCAGGTGTTGTTCACCTCAAGGTTGGAAAACTCGCGATGAGCATGGAAGATTAACACACTTGCTGCAATCACAGAGATTGCTAAGAAGAAGCCACAGGATGCTAAAGGTGTGTTTGTTCAGTCAATCGCAATTTCATCGACTATGAGTCCTAGCGTGTTTATCGATGCTAGTGTTAGCAATGTGTAAGGGGGATGTGTAGAATGGCTTACGAAACAAAAGTTACCACTCAGAAAAAAGAGAGTGTTGAGACACTTAAAAACGAGTTCTCTTTATACAACGGCTATGTCTTCACAGACTATCGTGGTTTGACTGTAGAGCAGATGAAGGCACTTCGCAAGAATTTGCTTTCACTCGATTCTTCTCTACGTGTTATAAAGAACCGCTATGCTAAAATTGCATTTAAGGAACTTGGAACTGAAGTAAAAGATGAAGATTTAAAAGGACCTGTCGCTGTTGCATATGTTAAGGGCGATAAGGGTAATGAGGTTGCAAAGACCTTATTTAAGGTTGCATCAGATACAGGAAAACTCTCTGTAAAGAGTGCAATTCTTGATGGTGAGTACTTTGATAGTGCAAAGATTGAAGCTTATTCAAAACTACCTACAAGAAACGAACTTCTCGCTTCTCTTATGGGTACGATGAAGGCTCCTATCCAAAAACTTGCTGCTACTCTTAAGGCTTTGGAAGAGAAACTCTCTCAAGGCGGTAGTGTTGCTACAGAGACTGTAGCACCTGCTCAAGAAGAGCCAAAGGCTGAAGAGGCTGCACCAGTTGAAGCACCAAGTGCAGAGCCTGCCACAACTGAAACTACAGAAGAAGCTGCTCCTACAAGCGAGAATTAGTAGGAATTAAACTAAAATAAATTTCGTTTGGCCTCAAATATTGCCGTGCCATTCGAAACTAAAATATAGAAGGAGAGATAATATGGCAAAAATTTCACAAGATGAAATGCTTGAAGCAATTGCTTCAATGAGTGTAATGGAAATTGCTGATTTAATCAAAGCAATGGAAGAGAAGTTCGGTGTAACCGCTGCTGCTGCTGTTGTAGCTGCTGCTCCTGGAGCCGCTGCTGCTGGAGACGGCGCTGCTGCTGGTGAAGAACAGACCGAATTTACAGTATTCCTCAAGAGTGCAGATCCTGCAAAGAAGATCGCAGCTATTAAGGAAGTACGTGCAATCACAGGTCTTGGCCTTAAAGATGCAAAAGATCTTGTTGAGAACCCTGCTGGTGGTAACATCAAGGAAGGCGTTTCAAAAGATGATGCTGCTAAGATGAAGGCTCAGCTTGAGGCTGCTGGCTGTGTTGTTGAGATTAAATAATTAACATACATATTTTTAGCCCGAGAAGTGGATTTCCCTCTCGGGCGAATTGTCGTTAATTTTAGCGACTTTGTACCTAAAACGGTATACCCTATGCCTTAAGTGGCAAAAATACACTGATCATCGGTATCAGTGCAGGCTGACTAAATTGTCAGAAATAAAAACTTATATGGAAGACACAAAAGTGTTTTTCGAATGGAAAAGGAGAAAAAAGTGGAGAAAATCCGTGAAAGAAAATATATCGGTGCAAAATTTCAAGATGTTTGTGAACTGCCCGATCTCATAGCAGTTCAGACAGAGTCTTATGCGAGATTCTTACAACTTGATAAAATTGGCACAAAAGAAGGACCAAACCCTAAAGAGGGGCTTGAGAGTGTATTTCGCTCTTCTTTTCCTATAGAGAGCCAAAATGGCGATCTCGTTTTACAATACTCTAAATACTACATCGATTTCAATAAAGATAATCCTCGTCTTGATGAAGGCTTGTGTAAGAAAAAGGCTCTCACTTACTCTGTTCCAGTGAAAGCTACAATCGTGCTTGAAAATACAAAGTCATTCACTCGTCTTGAAAAGGATGTATTCTTTGGTGATATCCCTCTTATGACTGATAGGGGAACCTTTATCATCAATGGAACAGAGCGTGTAGTAGTTTCGCAGATTCACCGTTCTCCTGGTGTTATTGCACAATTTGACAAAGGAGTGTACTCTTCTCGCATAATTCCTGCTCGTGGTAGTTGGCTTGAGTTCGAAATGGACGATAGACACGATGGTGTTTACACAAAGATCGACAGACGAAAGCGAATTCTTGCAACTCTATTTTTAAGAGCAATGGGGCTTGAGAAGCGTGAAGATATCGTAAAGGCATTTTATGATGCTACAACTGTTCCTGTGTCCGTGGATGAAAAGAAGAACCTTGTTGGTCTTGTAAGTTACAAGGATATTTTCGACAACGAAGGGGCAAAACTCTTACGAGCAGGCGATCGTCTAAATGCTATCGAAATAGACAAACTCATTGAAAAAGGCTTTACTTCTATCGATGTTATCGATTTCAAAAGCGATAAGGGTGGCTTGAATTACGATACCATCATTCAGTGTTTTGAAAAGGAAGAAGCCTTAATCGACAGAAATGCAGGCTATGATGAGCCTGATAAAAAGCGAGTACTCAACACAATTTACGACGGAATGGGCAGAACTGAAATCCTTGTCGTTGAAAAGGCAGCAAGTGAAATTAAGGATATGTTCTATTCTGAACATCGCTACGATCTTGGCAGTGTTGGTCGCTATAAGTTCAATTCCAAATTCCATGCAACTGATGGAAAGGCTTCAAACGATTCTACTTTAAAGATCGACGACTTTGTTGATACTCTAAAGTATTTGATCAATGTTTTCCACGGCAAGGAACTTGTCGATGATATTGACCACCTTGGCAACAGACGTGTTCGTTGTGTAGGGGAACTCCTTACTAATCAGCTCAAGAGTGCATTCTTGAAGGTTGCAAATACAGCTCGAGAAAGAATGATCACACTCGATCCTGATAATGCACGTCCTCAAGATCTTATTTCTATTAAGCCAATAATTGCTTCTATTAAAGAATTCTTTGGCTCATCTCAGCTCTCACAGTTTATGGATCAGACTAACCCACTTTCTGAGCTTACACACAAGCGAAGAATTACAGCTCTCGGTCCTGGGGGGCTTAGCCGTGAAAGAGCAAGTTTTGAAGTTCGTGATGTTCACTATACACACTACGGTAGAATGTGTCCTATTGAGACACCTGAAGGACAGAACATCGGTCTTATTGTAACCCTTGCAAACTACACAAAACTTACGGAACACGGCTTCTTGCAGACTCCGTATCGCCGAGTTGTAAACGGAAAGGCAACTAAGGAGATTCGCTATCTTGATGCACTTGAAGAAGAGCATTTCTATGTTGCTCAAGGCACTGCAGAGTTGAACGATGACGGTTCTTTTGTAGAAAGCGAAGTTTCTGTTCGTAAAAAGGGTGATTATAGCAAACAAAATCCTAAAGATATTGACTATATGGATGTATCTCCAAAACAGGTGATTTCAGTTGCTGCTTCTCTTATTCCATTCCTTGAACACGACGATGCTAACCGTGCACTTATGGGATCAAACATGCAACGACAGGCTGTACCTCTACTCTTCCCTGAAGCTCCGCGTGTTGGAACAGGAATGGAAGGTAAAACTGCATACGACTCTGGTGTTGTTGCAAAGGCAAAGCGATCTGGAGTTGTAGACTATGTTGATTCTCATAAGATCATAATCCGTCCTGACAATCCTGAAATTGAAGGTCAGGTTGATGTATACAATCTACTTAAGAATCAGCGTACAAACCAGGATACTTGCTTGAACCAGCGTCCTATAGTTAAGCACGGCGAACATGTTAAAGGTGGCGACATTATTGCAGACGGTCCTGCAACCGACAATGGTGAGCTTGCACTCGGTAGAAATATACTCGTGGGTTTCGTTCCATGGAACGGATACAACTACGAAGATGCTGTGCTTATTTCAGAAAGAGTTGTAAAGGAAGACATCTATACTTCTGTACATATCTCTGAATTCTCACTTGATGTTAGAGAGACAAAGCTCGGTATGGAAATGCTCACAAACGACATTCCAAACACAGCAGAAAAACTCCTTTCACACCTTGATGAAGAGGGTATTGTAAAGGTTGGAACATATGTAAAATCTAACGATATTCTCGTTGGTAAAGTAACACCAAAGAGCGAAGGCGATCAGTCTCCTGAATATAAGTTGTTGCATTCAATCTTCCACGAGAAGGTGAGAGATGTTCGCGATTCATCTCTTAGAGTTCCACACGGAACTGAAGGTGTTGTTATTGAGATCAACCGCCTTTCAAAAGCAAATGGCGATGAGCTTCCATCAGGAGTTGAAGAGCAGGTTAAGGTGTTAATCGCATCTAAGCGAAAACTTCGCCAGGGTGATAAGATGGCAGGTCGCCACGGAAGGGTGTTGTTTCTCGCATTCTCCCTGTTGAAGATATGCCATTTATGGAAGACGGAACACCACTTGATGTTTGTTTGAACCCACTTGGTGTGCCATCGCGAATGAACATTGGACAGCTTATGGAAACAGAGCTCGGTTGGGCTGCAAGCACACTTGGCGAGTGGTACACAACACCTGTATTCCAGAGTGCAACTATGGATCAGATCACAGAGAAGATGAAAGAAGCAGGTCTTCCTGAAAACTCAAAGCAGGTGCTTTTCGATGGTAGAACTGGAGAGAAGTTTGTAAATCCTGTGTTCTGTGGTTACATATATTACTTGAAACTACACCACCTAGTAGACGATAAGATGCATGCTCGTTCTACAGGTCCTTATTCACTTGTGACACAGCAGCCACTTGGTGGTAAGGCTCAATTCGGTGGTCAGCGATTTGGTGAAATGGAGGTGTGGGCACTTGAGGCATACGGTGCGGTTAACACACTTCAAGAAATTCTCACAATCAAGTCTGATGATATGAACGGACGTGTGAAAGTATACGAGAGCATCGTAAAAGGTGAGCCTACATCATCCGTTGGCACTCCTGAGGCTTTCAATGTGCTTGTTCAGGAAGTCAGAGGCTTGTGCCTCGATATGGAAGTGTTTGACTCACAAGGAAAGCAGGTTCCACTTACAGAGCGCGACGAAGATATCATCAATCATCGCATAAACAACAATTAAGGAGGCAGAGATGAAAGATATACAAGATTTTGACAGTATTAGAATAAGACTTGCCTCTCCTGAAATGATTAAGAATTGGTCTTATGGAGAGGTGAAGAAGCCAGAAACTATTAACTATAGAACTCTGCGTCCAGAGCGAGACGGTCTTTTCTGTGAAAAGATCTTCGGAACAACCAAGGAATGGGAGTGCTACTGCGGTAAATTCAAGTCTATCCGCTACAAGGGTGTGATTTGTGAGCGCTGTGGTGTTGAGGTCACAAGTGCAAAGGTACGCCGTGAAAGAATGGGACATATCACACTTGCTTGTCCTGTATCTCATATTTGGTATTATCGTTCAACTCCGTCTCGTATCGCTTTGATCCTCGGCATTAACCGTGTGGATTTGAAGGCTGTGCTTTACTATGAGAAGTACATTGTTCTCTCTCCTGGCGATACTGATCTTAAAGAAAAACAAGTACTATCTGAAGAAGAGTACCAGAAGGCTATTTCAATCTATGGCGAGGGTGCTTTTGTTGCTGAAATGGGAGCAGAGGCTATTCGCGAATTGCTTTCAAAGATAAACCTTGATGAAACTGCAAAGTCTCTTCGTGAAACTCTTCACAAGGGTGAAAAAGAACTTAAGGGCGACAGTGCAAAGAGAGCAAATCTCCTAAAGAGAATCGAAGTTGTTGAAAAATTCCGTGCATCTGGCAACCGTCCTGAGTGGATGATTCTAACGGTTATTCCTGTAATTCCACCAGATTTGCGCCCTATGGTTCAGCTTGACGGCGGTCGTTTTGCAACATCAGACCTCAACGATTTGTATCGTCGTGTTATCAACAGAAACAATCGTCTTCGCCGTCTTATGGAACTTCATGCTCCTGAGACAATCATCAGAAATGAAAAGCGGCTTCTTCAGGAGTCTGTTGATTCACTTTTTGATAACAATAGTCAGAGAAGAGTGGTTAAAGGCTCATCAAATAGACCTTTAAAGAGCCTTTCTGATCTACTTAAGGGTAAGACTGGTCGTTTCCGAATGAACCTTCTTGGTAAGAGAACTGACTACAGCGGACGAAGTGTGATCGTTATCGGCCCTGAGCTTCGCCTTCATCAGTGTGGTCTTCCTTCTCTTATGGCTCTTGAATTGTTCAAGCCGTTCTTGATCAAGCGCCTTACTCGTGATGAGCTTGCACCAAACCCAAAGAGGGCAAGAGTGCTTGTTGAGAATGCAACACCAGAGGTGTGGAGTATTCTTGATGATGTGGTTAAAGAACATCCTGTTATGCTAAACCGTGCACCTACTCTTCACCGCTTGAGTATTCAGGCCTTTGAACCAGTGCTTGTTGACGGAAAGGCAATTAAGCTTCATCCGCTTGTCTGTCATGCATTCAATGCTGACTTCGACGGTGACCAGATGTCTGTTCACGTGCCTTTAACTGCCGCTTCTCAAATTGAGTGTTGGACTATGATGCTCTCAAGCACGAACCTTCTTGACCCTGCTAACGGAAAGCCTATCGTTTTCCCAACTCAGGATATGGTGCTTGGTATCAACTATCTCACTCGTGCTTATGAAGATGAGGAACAGAAGGCAAAAAATGCTTATAGATATTTCGATAACAGTGCTGAAATTCAGCTTGCTATTGATAACAAATCTATTGGTTATAACACATATATTAAATACAGGCTCCCATCAACAGGGGAGAAACTCATCACAACTCCAGGTCGTGTGTTGTTTAATGCTGTGCTTCCTGAAGGCATCTCATTCCAAAATAAGTGCTTTGGTGATAAGGATCTTCGAAAGCTTATTGCAGACACACTTAAGGAAAAGAGCAACAGCTTGGCTGTGAAACTCCTTGATGCTATCAAAGATGTTGGTTTCAAATATGCTACAATCTTTGGTGCAACAATCGGACTTTCTGATATGATCGTGCCTGAAAATAAGGCTGAAATTATCAAAGAAGCCACTGAGAGCGAAAGCGAGATTTCACGACAGTTCCGCCGTGGTGTTATCTCTCGTGATGAGCGCTATAACAAGATCGTCGCACTTTGGAAGGATATTACAGAAAAACTTTCCGATGAGCTTATGGCTGATCTTCGTAAGAGCCAGCACGGCTTTAATCCGCTCTTCCTTATGGCGGACTCTGGTGCTCGTGGTAGTAAGACTCAGATTTCACAGCTTGGCGGTATGCGTGGTTGTATGTCGCGACCTAACGGTTCTATTATTGAGTTTCCGATTAAGTCGAACTTCAAGGAAGGCTTGTCTATCATAGAGTTCTTCATTTCAACAAACGGTGCTCGTAAGGCACTAGGTGATACGGCTCTTAAGACTTCCCATGCAGGACACCTTACACGTCGTTTGGTTGATGTATCTCAAGATGTGGTTATCACTGAAGACGACTGTGGTACAATCAGCGGTATTGAAAAGCGGGCTGTAAAGAAAGGTGATGAGGTTGTAATCTCACTTGCAGATCAGATTAAGGGGCATTATACTCTTGAGAATGTGGTTGATCCAATCACTGGCGAAATTATAGTTCCAATCAACGAAGAGATCTCTGATGAAAAGGCAGAGCAGATCGAAAAGGCTGGAATTGAGAGTGTGCTTATTAGAACTGTTCTCACCTGTGAGAGCAAGCACGGACTTTGTAAAAAGTGCTACGGTAGAAATCTTGCTAACAACCGACCTGTTGAGATTGGTGAGGCTGTTGGTATTATTGCCGCTCAGTCTATCGGTCAGCCAGGTACTCAGCTTACGATGAGAACCTTCCATGAAGGAGGCGTTGCACATGCTAGTGCCGAAGACAACAAGATCGCATTTACTCACGATGCTATAATTGGTAAAGTGCAGGGCGACATTATCGTTCGCGAAAGTGACAATGCTCGTCTATTCTCTCGCCGTGCATATGTGTATTATTCACGTGTACAAGAAGAGTTCGCTCTTGATAAGTATTCTGTGAAGGAAGGAGACAGAGTCGTTCACGATATGAAAGTTGGCACTCTTAAGGGTAAGGATGTGTTTGCAACTACAAACGGTTTTGCGCACATCGCTGATTCAAAGCTCTATGTTGTTCAAAAGGAGCAGAGAATCGAGATTGCACCAGGAAGTGAATTCAAATCCGAAAGTGGTGCATACCTTAAGGCTGGAATGCCACTTGTGCTATTTGACTTGTTCAGTGAGCCAATTCTTACCGAGGCAAGCGGAACAGTTGAGTATCGCGACATTCAAAACGAAACAACTCTTATTGAAGACTTCCAGGAAGAGAGTGGCGAGGTTATCAGACACATCAATGAGCATGTGTATGCAAACTTCGAGCCGAGTATTCTTATCAAAGACAAGGATGGAAATGTACTCCAGACTTATCTACTCCCAGGTGGCTCTGTCTTGCAAGTCGATAATGGCGAGGAAGTCAAAGTTGGTGATATCCTTGCAAAATTGCCGAAAGAGAGCATCAAGAGTACTGATATTACTGGTGGTCTTCCACGTATCGAAGAGCTTGTTGAAGCTCGTCATCCTCAAAATGCAGCTGTGCTTGCAAAGGCAGAAGGTACAGTTCACTTTGAAGGAATTGAGCGACGTAACCGTGTTATCTTCATTGAGGATGACTTTGGCAAACGTTACAAGCATCTAATACCACTTTCAAAGCATCTTCTCGTTCGCGATAAGGATAGGGTTGAGAGTGCAGAACAGCTCTGTGACGGTGCAAAGGATCCACATGATATTCTTGAAATTCTCGGAGAAAATGCACTTCAGGAGTTCCTTGTAAATCAGATTCAAGAGGTTTATAGGGCTCAAAAGGTTGATATCAACGAGAAGCATTGTGGAATTATTATCCGCCAAATGCTAAAGAGAGTGAGAATTCTACGAGTTGGTGACACAAGTTTTGTACAGAACCAACTAGTAGATAAGTTTAAGTTTAAAGAGGAAAACGAAAGGGTTATTTCCCAAGGTGGTGAGCCTGCTGTGGCTACTCCAATCCTTCAGGGAATTACAAAAGCATCCCTTTCTAACTCCTTTATTGCAGCCGCTTCGTTCCAAGAAACAACAAAGGTCTTGACAAATGCTGCAATTGCTGGTAGTATAGATACATTGAGTGGTCTTAAGGAAAATGTCGTTATAGGTCATGCAATTCCAGCAGGTACTGGAATGAAATGCTATAAGTCGATCGAGCTTGTTTCATCCGATGATGAAGACATCGATGAACTAATCCGCAAAGCTCAAGAGAAGACTGTAAACGATATGGACTTTGATGCCGTCGATGTTGGAAATATGACGATGGAGGTGGATGAATCTGAGGATTATCCTTTAACGGAGGAAACTGATGAGTAAATCCCATGCTGACTCTATCGAACTAAAATTAATGGAGGGGCTTAAGTAAATGCCTACGATAAATCAGTTAGTTCGCCATGGTCGAAAAGCTCATAAAGCTAAGACCAAGTCGCCAGCACTTGATGCTTGCCCACAGAAGCGTGGTGTTTGCACACGTGTGATGACAGTTACACCTAAGAAACCTAACTCAGCACTTCGTAAAGTTGCTCGTGTTAGACTTTCTAACGGTATAGAAGTTACAGCATATATTCCTGGTATTGGTCATACCTTGCAGGAACACTCTGTTGTACTTATTCGTGGTGGTCGTGTTAAGGACTTGCCTGGTGTGATATCACATCATAAGAGGTAGTAAGGATGCTCTCGGCGTTGAGAAGCGTATGAGATCTCGCTCGAAATATGGTTCAAAGAGACCAAAGGCTTAAGGGAGGTAAAGAATGTCTAGAAGAAGTAAGGCTCCTGTTAGAGAAACTCTTCCTGATCCTCGCTATGGGTCTAAGAGTGTGGAGAAATTTATTTGTCGCTTGATGCTCAACGGTAAGAAGCGTACAGCAACAGAAATTGTATACAGTGCTTTTGACATTGTACAAAAGAAGTTGCCAGACAACAAGCCACTTGAGGTTTTCTCAAAGGCTATTGAGAATGTAAAACCACTCGTCGAGGTTAAAACTCGTCGTGTAGGGGGTGCAAACTACCAAGTGCCAGTTGAGGTTCGTCCAGAGAGACAAGAGGCTCTCTCAATGAGATGGATCATCGCGGCGGCAAGAGTTAGAAACGGCAAATCTATGAGTGAAAAACTCGCAGCAGAATTTGTTGATGCATTCAACAATACAGGTGCTGCATACAAGAAAAAGGACGATACACACAAGATGGCAGAAGCCAACAAGGCTTTCTCTGCTTTCAGGTGGTAGTCAAAACCGTCAAGAGGAGCGATGCAAGGGTATCGTTCCTCTTTTTTTATTAAAGTATTTGATTATATAGGCGAATTTTCGTAATATTAAATGGTAAACTATAGTTTTTTTTAACGGAGGCAAACCTAAATGAAGAAGGTTTCAAAAGTAATTTTATTGATGCTACTAGTAGTATCACTTGTTTTTAGCATTTCTTGCAATTCAAAAAAGAATGCAAATGATAACAATGCTAGTGCAAATACTACAGCATCTAGTGATGATAAAAATTCGAGTAATGCTGGTAAAAAGGTGCTTGTTGCATATTTTTCAGTAACAAACAATACAAAGAATGTTGCAGAAAGTATTGCCGATCTAGCAAATGCTGATCTCTATGCAATAGAGCCAGAGGTTCCATACACAAGTGCTGATTTGAATTGGCGCGATGAGAACAGCAGAGTTATGAAAGAAATGAGCGAGGGCGATTTCCCAGAAATGAAAAACGAGGTTCCGTCTCTTGAAGATTACGACACAGTATTTATCGGCTATCCAATTTGGGGTGGAAAAGCACCGAATATCGTTTCATACTTCGTTCTAGAATCTGATCTTTCAGGTAAGACTGTTATTCCATTCTGCACATCCTCAAGCAGTCCATTTGGCACAAGCGATGCTGCCCTAAAAGAACTTTCCGACGACGATGTTAACTGGCTTCCTGGACACCGTTTTAGCAGTAATTCTTCCAGGTCTTCCATAAAATCCTGGCTTGATTCTCTTTCGCTCTAATTTTTTTTCAAGATAGTCGTTTTTCGCAAGATATTTCTCATAATTTTGCTATGCAAAATTAAAGAAGAATGTCTTTAATAAAAAGATATCTCGATAGATTTAGCAAGTTATCAAATAGTACTCCTAGCCCGCGACGAAGATCGGGATGAGATTTGGAAAGTTGAAGCACGGATGCT
>SAMEA104315433__coassemble_486_pt1 | contig 18427 bp, 15 predicted proteins | sample SAMEA104315433__metabat2_high_PE_016 | metagenome-assembled genome bin SAMEA104315433 (sample SAMEA104315433) | gut metagenome | biome: Monkey gut; feature: monkey-associated habitat; material: faeces | place: China | collected 2013
ACTAAAAAAGAAAAGGATGAATTGACCGAATTTGCTCTCTCTATTCGTAGAGAGACACTTCGTTGTATTGGTACTCTAGGAGTTGGACATATAGGCGGAGCCTTATCTGTTGCAGATATTCTTGCATATCTATATGGAAAGGCGATGAAAATAGATCCAAAGAATCCAAAGATGGAAGATAGGGACAAGCTTGTTTTGTCAAAGGGGCATTCAGGGCCTGCTTTGTATGCAACACTTGCACTCAAGGGCTTTTTCCCGATGGACTGGCTAAAAACCTTGAACAAGGGTGGCACATCGCTTCCATCTCACTGCGATAGGACAAAAACTCCTGGCATCGATATGACAACAGGCTCCCTTGGGCAAGGCTTGTCGCTTGCCATCGGTATGGCTTATGCAAACCGCCTCTTAAAAAAGGACAACTTTGTATATGCTATAATTGGAGACGGCGAGACTGAAGAAGGGCAGATTTGGGAAGCTGCAATGGCTGCAAGCCACTATAAACTTGACAATCTTATTGCATTCACAGATAATAACAAAATGCAGATCGATGGTTTTACAAGTGATGTGCTTGGTGTTGAAGACCTTACTAAAAAGTGGGATGCCTTTGGTTGGAATGTGATAAGAGTAAACGGTCATTCCTTTGATGAATTAGATAAAGCCGTTACCGCATTTAAGAAGAAAAATGGAAAGCCTTCTATGATCATTGCAGATACAATCAAGGGGAAAGGTGGCGGTGCAAAATTTGAAGGGCAGGTGTCTTCCCATAATGCTCAGCTCACTCTTGATGAAGCTGAACTTATTATTAAGGAGGTTCTCCATGGCTAAAGAAATGCGTGCATCCTACTGTGAAACTCTCATAGAATTAAGAAAGCAAAACGATAAGATAATGGTGCTAGAGGCTGACCTTATGGGTGCAACTGGCACAAAGCCATTCAAGGCGGCTTTTCCTGAAAGCACAATGGATGTTGGTGTTGCAGAAGCTGATATGGTTGGTATTGCCGCAGGGCTTTCAGAGAGTGGCTTCATTCCATTCGCTGCGACCTTTGGTACTTTTGCAAGTAGGCGTGCCCTCGATCAGTTCTTCCTTTCAAGTGCTTATGCTCATCTCAATGTTAAATTAGTTGGAACAGATCCTGGAGTTACGGCGGCCTTTAACGGTGGCACTCATATGCCATTTGAAGATACAGGCATAATGATGTTGATTCCAGGCTGTGTCATAGTTGAACCGTCTGATCCTGTTAGTACAGTTGCTTTTACAAAGCTTCTTGGATCTCATTATGGAACTTCGTATATGCGCCTTCACCGAAAAGGTATGGATGATTTGTATAGCGAGGGGGAGGCTTTTGAACTTGGCAAATCTAAAATTCTTAGAGACGGAACAGATGCTTGTGTATTTGCACTCGGTGCAGTTTCAGTACACGAGGCGGTGAAAGCAAGCGATGAACTTAAAAACGAAGGTATCAGTTTAAGAGTTGTTGATGTGCTTACATTAAAACCGTTAGATGAGGAACTCGTGCTTAAGTGTGAAAAGGAATGTAAGGCTCTCATCACTCTTGAGAACAACCAGATTCATGGTGGTTTATATTCATCCGTACTAGAAACATTCAATGAAAATAATGTTTGTCATCATGTCTTACCACTTGGTGTTAAGGATGAATTTGGTCAAGTTGGCAAGCTTGATTATCTTCAGAAGTATTACGGACTTGATAAAGACTCTATTGTGAATGCTGTGAAAAAGGAACTTCATCGATAATGAGAATTATATTAACAAATGATGATGGTATTGATGCTGTAGGTATTAGACTGCTACAAAAGGCTCTTGCAGAAAAGGGGCATACTGTAGCCTTGTCCGCACCAATGAAAAACCAAAGTGCAAAGAGCCACAGCATCACAATTCGCTCAAGTTACGATGTTGAAAAGCGAAGTGATAAGGAATATGCTGTAGATGGAACACCAGCCGACTCTACGATTTTTGGCTTATTCAGCGGAGTGTTTGATGCTTTTAAGCCTGAACTCGTAATCTCTGGCATAAACAACGGTTACAACCTTTCATCCGATATTTTGTACAGTGGCACTTGCGGAGCCGCTTCTGAAGCCGCTATGAATCAATACAAATCAATTGCGATTTCAGCAGAGCAAGATGTGGATAATAGAGCACTTTTAAAGGCAGCAGAATTCATTGCGAACAACCTTGATGAAATTGTGAAAAAAATCACGAATTACACATACATCAATATAAATGTTCCAGTTAAGGGGGATGTTCACGATTCGTGTATCTCAAAGGTTGTGTTCTTTTCTCACGACAATGAGATTCGAGCAAAAAATGCTATTGAAGGCCGTATCAACACTTACACAAGCGATGTGTTTGATTCTCGTCGCTACAAGGCTGTGCTTAAAGAGCCAGACGAAAGAGAAGAAAATCTAATTTCCGACTGCGATGCCGTGCAAAAAGGCATAATCGCAGTGAGTCTTGTAAGTGTAGTGCCACGCACAATGTCGCATACTCTAAAAGGAATTGAGCTTAAGTAATGATATACAAAGCAGGCGATTTTGAAGGCACACTCGAAGAACTCATTGCAGGCATTAGGGCACACAATATAAATATATACAAGATTCCACTTCGTGAAATTACCGAGCAGTTTATTGCAACCCTTGAGGCTCTGCATCGTGCTATGCCACTTAGCGATTTGTCTACATTCTATCTAGCCGTATCGTATTTGATTTGGCTAAAGAGTAGGATGTTGCTTCCAGGCACTGTTGAGGAAGGTGATGAGCGAGATGTAGATATGAGGGAAAAGCTCGTTGATGCACTTGAGAAGCTTCGCTTTAGTAAGTATATGGTGCTTCTTGCCGAGTACAAAGAGCAACATGCCCTTGAGTTAAATCGTAAAGATATGCTTTTTCGCCTTCCATTAAGTGCAGAAGACTTGTTTGAAAATGTCTCAATCGATACTCTTCGTGATACTTTTTATGCTCTTATAAACCGTGCTCGCAAGAGAGAACTTGAACGACAAAATGCCCTAAGTGATGAAGAAAAGAAGGATGCCTCAGAGATTTTCGATCCGTATGAGAATATCACGGTGAATGAAAAATATGCACTGCTTCTTGAATTTTTCGATGATAGAGAGAAGGTGCTTTTTACAGAACTCTGTGTAAATGTCCTCTCTCGTGAACACATCACCTGTGCTTTTTTTGCAGTGATTGAGGCTATTGCAGATAAGAGGGCGAGAGTTGAGGTGCTTGAGGGGGAAAACGACTTTTACATTATTCGTCGCCTAGAAAATATCGACTTGACTAATGCAAGTGAGGGCGATAGAGAATACGACAGATATATAGAGAGCGAGAGAGAAAAGGCCTTCCACAAAGAAGCCATTGGCGAAGAAGACGAAAGCGATGAAACTAATTCAGACGAAAACGAAGATGACAATGAAGAATATGAAGACGATATCGAATCTGATGACTATGACGAGGACAGCGATGACTAAAACGGAGATGATAAGATGAAGGGGTTAACTCAAACTGCAGCAGTTGTTGAATGCATATTATTTTTGGAAAATAGGACTCTGACGGTGAGTGAAATTTCTCGCCTTTCTCACATAAACGAAGAGAGAGTGGAAAACTCGCTTAAAGAGATAAGAGATGCCTTTGATGATGCCTCTCACGGCATTATGCTTGAAAAAACCGAAGAGGGCTATCAGTTTGTGCCACGTACAACCCTGTATGAAAGGCTTAAGAAAACATACGGCAAAAAGGTTGACACTCGTCTTTCTCGTGCAGCTGTTGAAACCCTTACAATCATTGCCTATAACCAGCCTGTAAAAAGGCGCGAAATAGATAACATCCGTGGCTCAAATTCAGAAGATATTGTAAAGCGACTTCGCGAACTCGATTATATCAAAATCATAGACAAAACAGATGAACCAGGTCACCCTTGTCGCTATGGTACGACTCGTAAATTCCTATACGATTTTAACCTTCCATCCATTGCCGCTCTTCCTCGCCTAGACAGAGAAGATAGCGAACGTTTTGAAGAAACCGATGAAAACGGAAATCCACTCTCTGGAACAGAAATCAAGAAACGCCTTTATAAAACTGAAGAAGAGATAAAGGCAGAAGAAGTTGCAGAAAGCCAGAGCGAAGCAAAGGTAGGCGAGACTACAGAAATTGAAGTCATCGATGAAACTCAAAAAACAGAAGAAAAAGAACAAGTACAACAGTCTTCGATCCTTGTAAAGCATCAAAAGAACTATTCAGAAACTGTGTCTGATGATCAAAATCAGCAGAGTGATGGCGAGGGCAGTGATGAATAAAGATGAAACTATCAGAATAAATGCCTACATCAGTGCAAGTACCTCGCTTTCTCGCCGTAAAGCCGACGAGGCGATTGAAGAAGGGCGAGTGCAAATAAATGGGAAAAGAGCAAACCTCGGCGATAGAGTTGGTGTAAACGATGTTGTCGTTTTAGATGGAAGCACAGTTGAGCCCTACGAGAAACATACAACCTATGCATTAAACAAGCCGAAAGGTTATGTTTGCTCATCCTACGATCCGCATATTCGCCATTATGCAAGGAATCTTATAAATGTAGAAGAACAGGAACGTCTCCATTCTATTGGTCGTCTCGACAAAGACAGCGAAGGTCTCATTCTGTTTACAACCGATGGAAGCCTCACACTAAAAATAACTCATCCAAAGAATGGTATTGAAAAAGAGTACTATGTAAAAACCGTGGAAAAAGTTTCACAGTCAGATATAAAAAGTATGATGAAAGGCATTTATAGTGATGGCGATTTTCTAAAAGTTAAAGAAGCGACCCAAATGGGTCCTCGCGAGTTACTCCTAGTGTTAACCGAAGGCAAAAATCGCGAAATTAGGCGAATTCTTGAGATTCTTGGCAATAGAGTCGATCGCCTCGTTCGTCTTAGAATAGGTGGTTATTCAATGCCACTCAATCTAAAAGAAGGGCAGTACAAAAAACTCAGCGACAGTGAAATCAAGAAAATATTTGAAGGTGTGAAGAAATGATAGTTGCCCTAGACGGACCTGCTGGCAGTGGAAAAAGCACTATAGCAGAAATGCTTTCAAAAAAGTATAATCTCTTTAACCTAAACAGTGGTGAATTTTATAGAGCCTTTGCATATTATCACACGAAAATAAAGAATCGAGTTATAACTGATAGTGATGCGATTGCTCTGTCTCTTAAAGAAGTTTGCTTGTCGTTAAAGAACGGTCAAGTCTGTATTGACGGAGAACCTATAGAAAAGGAAAAACTTCACTCAAAAGAAATTGACAATGCCTCATCAGTTTTGTCAACTAACATAGATGTAAGAAAAAAAATCAACGAAGTTCTGCGTTCTGTTGCATCAAGCCTTGATATAATTTGCGAGGGGCGCGATATCACGAGTGTGGTTTTCCCAAACGCTGATATAAAGATCTACCTTGATGCTGATATTCTAGAGCGAGCAAAAAGGCGCTCGTCAGAACAACATCTTAATATAGAAGAAACGGCAAAATTATTGAAAGAAAGAGACTTTCGCGATATGACAAAACCTTTTGGTGCCTTAAAAAAAGTGAAAGATGCAAAAATAATTGATACAACTCTCTTGACTATTTCTGAAGTTTGTGATAAAATTAGTATGGAAATAGAGGGGTACTTACAAAAGTAATCTTGCCTCTCTTAGAAATGGGGTATTTAATGGAAGACAACAAGAAAGTTGACTTAACTAGGGAGGAGACGCAAAGTCAACTTCAAGAAAAGTATTTACAGGCTCTCGATAATATCGAAGACGGATGTGTTTTAGAAGGTACAGTCGCCGCTATTACTGGCGATACCGTGTTTGTGGATGTTGGTTACAAGAGCGAGGGGCGCTTGTCTCTCGAAGATTTTGATAACCTACCAGAAGTTGGTGATAAGATTTCAGTTCTTGTTGTCAAAAAAGAGGGCAGAGGTGGTCAGATACAGTTATCTTCAAAGCTTGCAACGGCAAAGTCCGACTTGAAAGCGTTAGAAGATGCTTATGAAGCAAAACAGCCAGTTGAAGGCAAGTTTATTGCTATAGTAAAGAGCAAGGAAGGCGATAAGGTCAGTGGCTTTGATGTAAAACTTCTCGGCGATTACAAGGCATTTTGCCCACTCTCAAAGGCAGATGTTAATAGAGTTAAAAAGCCAGAAGATTTTATCGGTAAAAAAGACTACTTCATCATTGAAAAGTTCTATAAGAATTCTCGCCTTAAGTCTATCGTAAATAGAAAAGCATATCTTGATTCTCAAATCAACGAAATTAAAAACGAATTCTTCGATAGTGTTCAGGTAGGCGATGTGGTTGAAGGCACTGTAAAGTCCTATACTGATTTTGGTATTTTCGTAGACCTTGGCGGTTTTGATGGGCTTCTCCATATGAACGATATGGCTTGGGGCAGAATTTCAAATCCTCGTGATATGTTCAAGAAGGGGGAGAAATACCAACTCCGTGTCGTTGGAATCGACAAGGATAAGCAGAAGATTAACCTTTCATACAAAGATATGACTGCCGATCCTTGGCTTTCATTCGAAGAGAAGTATCATCTTGATGATATTGTTGAAGGTAAGATCGTAAAGTTGACTGACTTCGGTGTGTTTGTAGAGTTAGAGCCAGGTGTAGAAGGTTTGGCTCATGTCAGTGAACTTTCATGGACAACTCATGTTTCACATCCAAGTGAATTGTTTAAGGTTGGCGATACTGTAAAGGTAAAAATCCTTGGTTATGATATTGGTGCTCGCCGTATTTCGCTTGGTGTTCGTCAGACTCAAGCTAATCCTTGGGACACAATTAAAGACAAGTATCCTATTGGCACTCGTCTCACTCGTCCTATAGTAAAGGTAATGCAGGCTGGAGCCTTTGTGAACCTTGAAGAAGGCATCGATGGCTTCATTCCTTCCGATTCTATTTCTTGGACAGAGAAGGTAAAGGATGCTCGCGAAGTTCTTAAAGTAGGTGAGGAAAAAGAAGTTGTCGTTTCAAAGGTTGACACAGAAGGCAGACGCATTCGCTTGTCCTTGAGAGACACAAACGACAATCCTTGGGCTGCTCTTAAGAACAACTATCCAAAAGGTTCTATAATTGAGGCTGAAGTTACTGCAATTCTTGATAACGGTATCAGTGTTAAGGTTGAAGGTGATATTGAAGCCACAATCAACAAGCATAATCTCATCGAGAACGAAGAAGAGAATCTTAACACAGTGCTTTCTAAGTACAATGTAGGAGACAAGATCTCTGCAATGGTTGTAGATATTGCACCACAGCAGAACCGCTTGCTTCTCTCTGTTCACGATGCTGCAATGAAAGAGCGAAAGGATGAATATGCTCGTTATGTAAATTCAGCCGAAGACGAAGGCTCATTCACACTTGCAGATATATTTGAAAAGAAGGACGATAATTAATGGCATCTAAAAAAGATGAAACAGTAATCAGAGAGCCTTTTTCTCAGAGATTTGCTTCTTTTTTAAACAGATATAAAGTAGTGCTATTTAGCGTGCTAGGAATACTAGTTGCTGTAGCACTAGTGCTTATAATAGTGTTCAGTGTAAAGGCTTCTAATGAGAAGAAACTCTACAGAGCCTTTGCACCACTTTCTGTAGAATATACTGAGGTGAAAGAGAGCGAAGAAAAGGATTATACGGCTCTTCTTGAAAAGTTGGATTCGTTTATTCCATCCGCATATGGCTATCCGCTGTATGCATCTCTTTATATGAGAGCTAGCATATACAAGGATACAGCCGAGTATAGTAAAGCATATGATGATTATGCTAATCTTTACGAAAAGGCACATCGCGACATCTACTTTAGCGATGCCTCTCTCTTCGGTATGGCTGCTACAAAAGATGCACTTGGTGAAAAGGACGAGGCTAATGCATTGTACAAAAAGGTATGGGATGATTACGGACGAACTTCTGCATTTGCATCACGTGCCTTGTTTGAACTTCTTCGCTACAGTGAAATCATTGGCGATGAAAGTGCAAAAATAGAGTATCGCGATATTCTACAAGCCGACTTTGCCTTTACAGATTACGGCAGATATGCAAGTGAACAAAAACGAGCAGAGGAAAAGGCTAATAGCGAATCTTCTGATGCTACACTAGAGACTATTGACGGTACAGTCATAGATGCAGAATAAACATTAATGCAGACTAGGGGATGGCATAAATTACTAGTATTACTCTTAAGTGTTGTTGTATTAGTAGGTTGTGGCATCCCTAGTTATTTCTACCTTGGTTCAAGTTATTACAACTTTACTACCACACAAACAAACTACAACAAGGTCAAAAACCCTTCTGCCACACAAACGGAAACCGTAGACTTTATTGAAACTAAGGTAAGCATATCCTTGAATGATATTGATATTACACCAGATGCAGAGGATTGTCCATCAGCAGTAATTTTCTATTGGATTGATGCAGAAGAGACGATGAGCTCTACAGTACTTTCAAACTTTCAAAGCAAGTTTTCAAGTAAGTATATGAAGAATGTTCCGTCAGGTGGAGTGCCACTCTATATATACTCAAAAGACAGTGCTCAAGATGAACCAGTGGTTGAAGAGTACACTCCATCATCTGGAAATACTACCACCGATAGCGAAACAGAGTACAACAATAAGCAGCACTATCGCTTTTACTACCCAGCTACATTCTTGTTTCCAGAAGGCACGGCGGTAGCTATTGAAGCACCAACTTATTTTGCATCTCCTAAAGATGAGATCAACAGTATAATTGAGTTTACCATAAAGCAAGGGGTGAATGAAGCCTATCCAATGTATTATAAAAAGTTTGTTATAGAATATACGGATAAAAACGGACAAACTTTTCAAAAAGAACTCAGACGCTATAACAACGAAGACTTTATGAGTGCATCCTCACTTCCAACTGCAGGTGGCTTTGATGAGTTTAAGAATGCAAACAACGATTACTGGGCTATTGCCTCCGATGTTGGTATTACAGAAAGTACTGTCCTTTATGTTCACTTTGTGGTTGCATTTACCGCCACGAAAGGCAAATTTAATAATATTTTCTGGTCTAACCTTTATTCTGATTCGGCTCTTACCTTCCCACTCACTCTAGATACATTTATACAAAAGCCGACTCCTCCTGAAAATGGTGGGGGAAATACAGATACTGGATCTAATTCATCAAATTCGCAAAATAACAACCCGTCTCAAAATGGTTAATGCTTTTTTTAAAAAGAATGGTTTTTTGTGCTTGTACTATCTCTCCTTGATTCTGCTTGTTTTACTGTTTGTTTTCCCTATTAGTTATTTGCTTATAAATTATTTTTCACTTCAGAGTTTTACTGCGGTTATAGGCACATCTTATTTTCGACGGATTTTTTTTAACACATTTAAACAGGCATTTTTATCAGCACTTGGCTCTGGGCTTTTTGCCTTGCCGTTCTTATTTTTAGTGTGCAGGCGGTCGTTTAGGTTTAAAAAGTTTTTGCTTGTCACTTCGTATATTCCTTTTGTTGTCCCAAGCATCATTATGGTTCTTGCCTTTGTGTTGTTGTTTGGTAAAAACTCGATTTTTCATAATGTGAATATCTTGTATTCACTGAAGGCGGTGATACTTGCCCATAGTTTTTATAACTTTCCTCTTGTGTTGCATACGGTGTATTCTGCATATATGAAAAGAAGTTTAAAGTGTGAAAATGTGGCACAGACTTTAGGAAGCAAACCGCTTTACACCTTTTACTATTTTACATTGCCGAGTTTGAAAAAGCCGTTTTTCTCATCCTTGCTACTTGCCTTTATGTATCCGTTCTCGGCTTTGGCAATACTTCTGTCTCTTGGTGTCTGAGTGATAAATTCAACTCTTGAAGTGGAGATCTACAGAAATTTTAAGGTGTCGATGGATAAGGAGATAGGAACAGCCTATGCTATTGTGTCATTCCTGTTTGTGCTTTTGTTTGTGATTTTATACAAAGTCTTATTCTTTAAAGGACGAGATGAAAAGTCAGAAAGGGAGTGTCCATTGAAAAAAGGAAACTATATGGATTCTCTTTTTGCACTTGTTTTATCGTTTATAGTCTTACTTCCATTTTTAGAAATTATATTCTCGCTCTTTAAGGGTGGCTTTGTAGAACGTGGACGAAGTGGCACTACTTCGCTTGAACGAGTGTTTGCACATCCTGAGGTCTTTCTAAACTCATTTTTGATTGCACTTTTTTCAAGTGTAATTGTGCTTTTCTTTGCCTTTGTGATTGCAGAATATAACACACGTTATACTAGAAAATATTTAGGCATTTTTTCTTTCCTTCCGCTCTCAATCTCTAGTATCGCTCTCTCTGAAGGTTATAGAATGTTTGCATCTGATTCGCCCTTTAGAATAATATTAGTCTCATCACTTTTAAATGCACTCTTTTCTTTTCCATTAGTGTATGGTATTGTTGAAAAGGGGGTTGATTCGATTCCGCTTAGTGTACAAAAAGCACCGCTGACACTTGGCTCTAGTGTGCTAAAGGCAGTTTTTAGAGTGGATTTAAGGGCGATAAGAAAGGTGATGATGCGAGCCTTTGCTCTTGCTTTTTCACTTTCGATAGGGGAAGTGTCAAGTGCACTTCTATTTTCGTCGAACAATTTTGCCACAATCTCCACTTCTATTTATTCGTTCATCAGCAGATACGATTATCGAAGTGGAGTGATTATGGGAGTGATACTATTGCTCTTTTCGTCCCTCTCTGTGTTTATTTTATTAAAGGAGCGAGACTAATTTTGCAACTCCTGTGTTCTTACGAGCGAGGCATATTCGCCATTCTCGTTCATTAGACTTGCATGTGTGCCGACTTCTACGATTTCGCCCTTGTCTATCACGACGATCTTCGTTGCATTCTTGATTGTCGATAGGCGGTGAGCGATAACGATTGAAGTGCGACCCTCGGAGAGTTCTTCAAAGGTCTTTTGAATTTTTGCTTCTGTTATGCTGTCTAAGGCAGAAGTAGCTTCGTCAAGAATCAAAATCGGAGGGTTCTTCAAAAATATTCTTGCAATAGAGACTCTCTGCTTTTGACCGCCTGAGAGGGATGCACCTCTCTCTCCAACAAAGGTGTCAAAGCCGTCTTCCATATTCATAATGTCGTCGTAGATTTCGGCTTTTTTAGCAGCCTCAATTATTTCCTCCTCCGTTGCATCAAGGCGGCCATAGCGGATGTTCTCTTTAATCGTGTCGGCGAATAGAAACACATCTTGAGAAACCACACCGATGTTTTTATGAAGCGAATCTTGGGTGAGATCCTTGATGTTATTTCCATCGATTAGGATTTGTCCTTTTTCTACATCGTAAAATCGTGGGATGAGTTTTGAAAGTGTGGTTTTGCCACTGCCTGAGGCTCCAACGAAGGCTACGGTTTCACCACTGTTGATATTAAGCGATACAGAGTGTAAGACTTCTTCACCTTTTTTGTATCCGAACGACACATTTTCAATTTCTATGTTTCCCTTTACATTTTCGATAGGGTAGGCATCAATGCTATCCTTAATTGATGGTTGTATGCTCATCAGCGATGCAAAGCGATTGAAGCCTGCACTTCCGTTTGCAAAAAGTTCTGCTGTCACAGAAAGGCGACGAATTGGGCTGACAAAGGTTGTAATGTAAAGGCTAAAAGTGACAAGATCAATGTAGTTCATCTTGTTCTTCATAACAAGAATTCCGCCAACGGCGATGATTGTTAGCGAGAGTATTGCGATGAAAAATTCCATTATCGAATTGAATAGAGCCATTGCTTTATAAAAGCGGTTTTTGGAAGAGCGGTACTTCTTGTTTGCACGAGTGAATTTTTGCATCTCTTCCTCTTCGTTTGCAAAGGCTTTGGCTGTTCTAAACCCTGAGAGTCCGCTTTCAAAATCTGCATTGATAGATGCCGTTGAAACCTTGACTTCTCTTGATGCATCTCGCATATTATTTCTGCATTTTAGCACAACTATTATAAAAATTGGTATCAAAATTGCAATAATTAATGCAAGGTGCCATTCAATTCTAAACATAAGGATGAGAGAGCCACCGATTGTGATTACAGACATAAATACATCTTCAGGTCCGTGGTGAACGATTTCGCCAACATCAAAGAGATCCGTCGTTAGGCGGCTCATCAAATGACCAATTCGATTGTCGTCAAAATAATCATAGCCGAGTGCTTGTATGTGAGCATACAGATCTCGTCTTATATCTGTCTCAACGGAAATTCCAGCATTGTGTCCCCAAAACCACATTATGTAGGAAAATACGGTTCTTATTATATAAGTAATAAGTATCGATACCATTGCGACGATGAATATTTTAAAGTTGTTGTTTGGTATGAGGGTATACATACAATAGCGCGAAACAAGCGGGAAGAACAGATCGACAAGCGAGATGAATAGGGCGGCTAGCATATCGAGTATAAACAATTTTCTGTATGGTTTTACATAGTGTAATATGGTTTTTAGAGCATTTTTACCTTTTTTTTCAGAATTTTTCATAGATAACCTTTAATTGTGGTATAATATACATATATATGTATACAAATTATACAATTTTCTCAAAAAAATTAAAAGATGTAAAAAACGGATACGAAATTTTTTGAAAAATTTTTTAAAAAACTTGACTTTTAGTCTAAAATTCCTTTTTTATATAGATATGCAAAAGATTTTCTCAAAAAAGTTTTTGGTAGTACTATTGCTATTATCTATTGTGTTCTCTTTAAGTGTTTTTGCTGAAGAAAACAAGGTTTTGACATATGAAGAAGCCTTGAATATAGCACACAGAAATAGTGCTATGTATAGAATCGCAGATATAACTCGCGATAATACTATTTTATCGGCTTCTCTTTACAAGGACTGGATTCCGTCAATTGGACTCAGTAGTAGCTTATACAACGGTTCTATGAGTTCTATAGGTCCTCTTTCTGATGGAGTGTGGAATACAAATCCATCAAGTACATTGAATTTTGGGCTTTCCGTTTCACTCTCATTGAATGCTTCTAAAATCTGGGATGCAATAAGCCTTGGTGCAACTAATGAGAGTGCAAATGCAACTTATGCAAAGACAACTCAAACTTATGATATGAATGTATATTCATCATATTGGGCTTTAAAAGGCTATATGCTTTCAGAAGAAGCTGCTGCCATATCTTATAATAATGCAAAAACTGCAGCCGACAATGTAGAAAAGAAGTATACACAGGGGAGAGTGTCGTCTCTTGATGCTGCAAATGCAAGATTGTCCCTTTCAAAAGCGGAGAGTACACTTCTTTCAGCCACATCCAATAGAAAACAAGCGATGATTTCTTTTAAAAACCTAATTGGCTATACCGATAAGGATGATTTTGAACTCGAAGAGATAAAAGAGCCACAAGAGCTTGAACTTCCACCAAGTGCAGTCTTGTACAATCAGTTTATAAATAAAAGCTACGATGTGAGAAAGGCAAGAGCCGATGAAAAAAGTGCAGAGAATGCCGCTTCATCTCTTGCTTGGACATATCGCACTCCAAGCATTTCTGCATCTCTTGGTTGGGGAGTTGCAGCAACCGAGAATACCTTTAATGCTTCAAACTATAAGGACAATCTTTCTTTTTCACTTACGGCAAGTATGTCGCTTGACGGTTTTATTCCAGGTACCGCTTCATACACAAATATTAAGAGTGCAGAAAATTCCGCATCAATTGCTCGCCTTAACAGAGAGAATACTGAAAATACCTTGCTCTCAAATATTGAGAGTGCGGTTGGAAGCATAAATTCTAATTACAGTGCTTATAACAGTGCAAAGATCACCCTTGAGAGTGCAGAAGAAAGTTATAGATTGACAAAAGATGCCTTTGATAACGGCAAGGTTACAATGGAGAGTTATATGAATGCAGAAGCCGCCCTTCTAAATGCAAGAATCGGTGTGATTACTGCAAATATGACATATATGCTTTCTGTTCAAAATCTTGCAACTACCCTTGGCATAAATATAAATGAACTTGAACAGCGCTATCTTAAAAGCGTAAATTAAGAGGAGAATATGGATAACAAAGAAAAAGTAAGTTTCAAAGAGAAAATGAATCTTAAGAAAGAACAGAAAAAAGAAAGAAAGGCTATGGAGAAAGCAAATGCACCTCAAGTGGCTGCAGAAGATGTAAAACTCTATAGAAATATGACAATTGCAATGGTTGTGATTGCAGCCCTTCTTGTTGTAGGCACGGTGATTAGCCTTGTTGTGACAGGTGTTAACAATAAGAAAAAGGCAAGTCGCTTGGCTTCTTTTCAAGCATCAGATGCTGTTACTAATGTGAGTGTACAAACAGTTGCTCCATCGCACTATAATGAACTTGTACATCTCAATGCAACTCTTAAAAGTTTGAACGGAGTTGTAAATGTGTATTCTCCAGTTCTTGGAAAACTCTATTCAAATGAAGTTAGACTTGGTGATGTTGTGAAAAAGGATGACATTCTCGGTTATGTAGATGCAAGCGATATCGGAGTTGATTATGAGTTAGCTCCAGTTTATGCTCTCTCTGATGGTACAGTGGTTGCAATAAACTCTGTAAGGGGAGACACAAATTCAACTTCATCTGTGCTTTATACAATTGCTCCAGAGCCACAGTATGTACTTCAAGGCAGTGTTAGTGAAAAAGAAGTTGGTTCTCTGAATGTTGGGGACAAGGCTACTTTTACAACTGTAGGCTATCCTGATATTTCCTTTACCGCAACTCTTCACTATATTTCTCCGCTTATAAACGAATCTACGAGAACAGCGGCTCTTGAATTTGATGTCGTAAAAGATGACAATTATTCAAAACTCGCTCCTGGAATGTTCGTATCAGTTGATGCAGAGAGTGCTTCTCTTGATAATGTTATTACGGTTCCTTCAAATGCGATTAGCACCTATCTTGACAATACTGTAGTTTATATTGTTGAGAGAGATAGCGAAGGCAAGAATGTTGTAAAGAGAGTTAATGTTGAAGTGTCTCGTTCAAATGGCAGTGTTTCTGTTATAACCTCTGGCTTGAATACTGGCGACAAAGTTGTGATTGCAGGATCTGCTAGAGACGGCGAAGCTGTCAATGTTGTTGAGAATTAAGGTGGTAAGATGACTATATCAGAACTATCAGTACGTCGTCCTGTTTTGATGACGATGGTGTATGTGATGCTTATTGTGATTGCAATACTTTTCATACCTCGTCTAGATCAGGCTATGTTTCCAGATATGGATTTGCCTTATGTGACGGTCTTTGCAGAGTGTGGAGATGCAGATCCTGAAAGTATTGAGCTACAGGTTGCAAAACGACTTGAAGATGCAGTATCTTCGGTTGAAAACCTTAATAAGATGACCTCCTATTCGCAAAATGGACTGTGCTACCTAGTGCTTGAGTTTAACTACGGAACAGATCTTGATGATGCTGTAAACGATATCAACTCTATGATTTCTATGGTAAACCGCACACTTCCAGATTGGGTGTCATCTGTCAATGTATTCCAGTTGAACTCCTTTATGAGTTCAGGCTCTGTTTTGACACTTTCTGTATCAGGTCCATATTCAATTCCTGAATTGAAGGGTATTGCAGAAAATACAATAGATCCACTTCTCTCCCGTGTTGAAGGAGTTGGACGAGTGACCGTAACAGGTGGTGGAGATATAGAGTATCATATTCTTCTTGATCCAAACCGTGTTGAAGCTTATGGTCTTTCTACCGCTTCTGTTATTTCAAGCCTTGCTGCAACAAATGTTATCGGCTCAGGCGGTGAGATCACAGATGGCAACTACGACTTTTCGGTGAGAACGGATAACCGTTATAAAACCGAAGATGATATAAAGAATACACTTGTTACTTTAAAAGGTAGCACACCAGTTTATATAAAGGATGTTGCAAATGTGGTTCGCACTACAGAGAGTGGAGTGTCAGAAAGTTTTCTTGACGGCGAGCCAATTGTGAGTATCAGTGTGTATAAAACGTCAGATTCGTCGATTACACAAACCGCAAAAAAGGTGAAAGCTCAGCTTGATACAATCAGAGCAAGTGTTCCCTCGGATGTTCAAGTGGTTGTTCGTCGTGATAGTTCAAAGATGATCAACGAGACTCTTAACGAGGTGTATTCATCTGCCGTAAGTGGTGTTCTTCTTGCAGCTCTTGTTATCTTCTTGTTCCTACGCGGTATAAGACCAACGATTATAATCTCGCTTTCAATGCCAATTTGTATCCTATTTACACTTATGCTTATGTCAATCTGTGGCATTTCAATCAATATGATCAGTATGAGTGGCTTGATACTCGGTATCGGTATGATCGTGGATGCTTCGATCATCATTCTTGAAAATACTATACGATACAGACAACTTGGAGAGAGTGCTCCTGCTTCTGCAATTCTTGGAAGTAAGAATATGTTTGCCGCAATCTTTGCATCAACACTAACGACGATCTGTGTGTTCTTGCCAGAGATTATATATATGAACGATCTTGAGATGTTCGGTCAGATGTTAAAGGATCTTATCTTTACGGTTTGTTTCTCTCTACTCTGTTCATTGTTTGTTGCTGTGACTCTAGTTCCAGCTCTTGCAGGTAGTATTCTGCGTGTTGATACGACTACACAGAGACCACGAAAGGGCTGGTTTAAGAAGTTTGACGATGCTTGTACGAAGTTTCAGAACAATATGGATAACGGTTATGCAAGATCTTTAGGTTTCTTCCTTGATAGAAAGTTGTTCTTCTTTGTTCCACTTCTTGCCTTGTTTATCTTTAGTTTGTCTCTCTTCTCACATCTTGGCTTTCAGCTTATGCCAAACAATGCTCAAGGTGATGAATTGACACTTTCTCTAACACTCGATGAGGGTATTACTCAAGAGGTTACAAAGAAATATGTGTTTGATATGCAGGACAAGATTGAAAAGACTTTCCCTGAAGGCTCGTGGGAGAACATCATTTCGCGAGTTGAAGATAACGAGGGTTCAATAAGCATATCCTTGCCAGAACTTAGCAAACAAAAGCGAGGTCAGGATGCCGTTTCGCTACGTGAAATGATCCGTCCATATCTTACAGAAGATCCAAGTGCATCTTGGACATATTCTTCAGGCCAGAGAATGAGTTCATCCTCTGCAATCGATATTGAGCTTTCAAGCGATAACATTGATTTTGCTTATTCAACTGCAAAAGAAGTTGAGAACCTTTTACACTCAGTAAGCTCGCTTACAAATGTGGAGAACTCCCTTACATCAGGGCGACCTCAACTCGATGTAGTTATAGATAAAGACAGGGCTACAAGCCTTGGTGTAACAGCAACTACGATCAGTTCCTTGCTTGCAACTAGTGTTTCAGGCTCAAAGGCAACCGAGATTTCAACTATGTCTACAAGTGATACCTACGATGTAAAGGTAAAACTCGATGAAGCCTATCTTGCATCTCGCACTGACCTTGCGGCTCTTCTTGTGCCAACGAGTGCAGGGCTTGTTCGCCTAGATACTATTGCCGACATAGTTGAAACTACAGCTCCAACTACAATTCAGAGAGAAAACAAGAAGCGCATCAACCATGTGACCGCAGACACAATCGAAGGAGTTTCGACGAGTGTTGCTCTCTCTGAAGTGCAAGAAATACTTTCATCTCGTTTGACTTTACCTGATGATGTGACACTAAATTATGCTGGTGAAATGGCAGACTTCTCTAAGTATCAGAGTACATTTATGATAGTGATTGTTATGGCACTTCTACTCGTGTATGTGGTTATGGCAGCACAGTTTGAAAGTTTGCTCAATCCTTTTATCGTGTTTTGTACCATTCCGCTACTTCTTATCGGTGTGATTATAATACATGCTGTGAGTGGCTCAAGTTTCTCTATTATGTCAATAGTCGGAATCGTTGCTCTAATCGGTGTGGTTGTGAACAATGGTATTGTGCTTGTTGATGCAATTTCTCGCGAGATTAGGGAAAACCGAACTCCAGTTCGCGATGCTTGTTTGATCTCAGCAAAGAACAGGCTGCGTCCAATTCTTATGACGACATTGACGACAGTGCTTGGAATGATACCAATGGCATTCTTCCCAGGAAGTGGAGCTCGTATGATGCAGCCTATTGCCTTAACCTTCGTTGGAGGTATTATAACAGGTGCATTCCTTACACTCTATCTTTCACCACTGTTGTATATGATATTCAACAAGCGAAAAGAGAAGGATTACGACAATCCTAACACTCTCGAAAATCAGCTTCGTGCCTTTGATTTAGATCAGAGCAAAATAGTGCTGAAGGATCTATAAACGATAAAAAGTGTTAGGCTTTTCAGAAAATGATGTGCAAAATCTGCTTAAAAAGTGGGTTTTGCACATTTTTTAAAAAATTTTTTAAAAAACACTTGACACTTTTTGCAAAAAAGCATAAATTATAAAAGTTGTCTTTAAGGAAAGGCGACAAAGAGATTTTTAAAAACATTAGAGATAGGGGAAGAAAGAAAAAAA
>SAMEA104315433__coassemble_499_pt1 | contig 18188 bp, 13 predicted proteins | sample SAMEA104315433__metabat2_high_PE_016 | metagenome-assembled genome bin SAMEA104315433 (sample SAMEA104315433) | gut metagenome | biome: Monkey gut; feature: monkey-associated habitat; material: faeces | place: China | collected 2013
AGTCGATTAATTTTGCACAGCAAAATTAAAAAGAACGATAACTACAACTTATTTATAGCAATTTTTATTGCATTATCTTCCAGCACAACCTGGTCCGCGACGGAGATCTTGATGGATTTCGCGAAGTTGAAGCCCCCAAGCAAGCGACGGTCATACTTTGTGCATTACCTAGCGCTTGAGGGCTGACTTCGCGAAAGGCGCAAGAGATCCTAGCGAAAAACTCGGTAGAAGAACTATTTAACCTTCCAAAAACGAGGCAAGAATATAATAGCCAATGTGAAGAGTACTGCTGCAACAATCCAGGTAACAATCATTGAGCAGTTTGCGATTCCGCCAATTAATAATGCTACACACGAAATCACGGCGACTGTTCCAGCATATGGGATCTGGGTTGCTACATGCTGAAGATGAGGGCAGCCTGCACCAGTTGACGAGAGGATTGTTGTATCAGATATTGGGGATGCATGGTCTCCAAATACTGCTCCACCTAGAACGGCTCCAACTGATATTGAACAGGCATTAAGATAAGCACTGCCGACTAAGCCTTTGCTTGTTGCAAGACCAACCGCAATTGGAAGTGTGATTGGGATCATTATTGCAAATGTACCCCAGGAAGTTCCTGTTGAGAATGCAATAAGAGCGCTAAGGATAAACACAAGCACAGGAAGTAGCATCAATGGGAAGTTGCCTTTCACAAAGATTTCAGAAAGGTAAAGCGATAAGCCCATTCCACCATCTTCTGGTGTGTTCTTGATAATTCCGCCGATTGTCCAAGCAAGGGATAGGATCACAAGTGCTGGCATCATCGTCTTCATTCCATCAATCAATGCAGTTGATGCAGAATTCATAGTAAACAAGCGACGAGCAACATAATATATATATGTCACAATCAATGTAATGAGAATCGAATAGAACAAAGCCATTGAAGCATCTGTGTTGTTGAAAGCATCCCCAAGCGACATACTGTGCATAGCCTCACCTACACTTGTAGCATCCCCTGCACTCACAGCATTTAAATATGTTGTGAATGGGAAAAGCACAACTGATGCAACGATAAGCACGATGATTGGAAGTAACATATCGATAGCACTTGCACGATGCATCTTCTTACCATGCTTCTCGTCTTCACTTTCCATATTCATAGGACGAACACGACGTTCAGCATCTGTGTCTTCAATTGAACCTGGAGCCTCTCCATAAGATGAATCGTAAAGGATTCCTTCACGAGCTTGGCTCTCAGCCTTTGCCATTAAAGCCCAATCACGACCAGTGATAGCAATAACAATAATCATCACAAGTGTTAAAATCGCATATACATTGTACGGAATCAGATGTACAAAGAACTGTAGCGGAGACATATTTAGTGTCTCAAATCCTCGGCTCTCCTTTAGAATACTCATAACTGTTACAACCCAAGATGAGATTGGCACAAGTATGCATACAGGAGCGGCGGTTGAGTCTAGAATCCATGCAAGCTTTGCACGAGATACCTTGTTTTTATCGGTGATAGGACGCATAATCGTTCCTACAGCCAAGGAGTTGAAGTAGTCATCGATAAATATAATCACACCACAAAACCAAGCCATAAGCATACTGGTGCGTCTATCTTTGATTTTTCTTGATGCCCATTCACCAAAAGCCTTTGTTGCACCTGTCTTTGTCATAAGACCAACAAGCCCACCAAGGAGTGTACAGAATAGAATGATACGAATGTTCCAGCCATCAGCAAGGTTGCCCGCTATTGCATCCGTAAGGTTTAAAATCGCCATAATTGGATTTCCGTGAGCGACAAACAAGGCTCCGACGAAAATGCCAGATAACAATGATACAACTACATCCTTTGTTAAAAAAGCGAGTACAATAGTCAATATAGGAGGGATCAACCCCCAAAATCCAAAATGTTCCATGCGATAATTAAAACATAAAAAACCGCCCTATTCAATGAAGAACGAGATTTTTTTGTAAATTTTAACACTTTTGTTTAAATTTTAACATTTTTAGCACAAGTAAAACCGATTTTTACCAATTTATTGCAAATTTAGCAACATTTACCGCCTACACTCCATTTAGTTTAATGACACAAGATTGGAGAAATGGACTATGAATTTTTATTCACTTATAAACAAGGGATACAGTGGCGAGTTGATAACACTTCAATGCACCTCTCATCAGGGCTTCCCATCCTTTGATATTACAGGGCTTGCCGATTCTGTTATCAAGGAATCTAAGGATAGAATTAGGGAAGCTCTTAGGAACAGTGGCTTTCACTTCCCACATGAAGCTATACTTATAAATCTCTTACCGCAGAACCTTGAAAAGACTGGCACCACTCTAGATTTAGGGATCGCTCTCACCTTGCTGTTTCAGAAAACCGATGTTTCTCTAAAAGTATTTACCCTTGGTGAATTAGATTTAAATGGAAATATTCTCCCTACTCCAGGAATCGAAAATGCAATGGAATGTGCAAAAAAAATAGGGGCTAAGGTTCTCATCGTATCATGTGATGCCGAAATTGACAAAAAATATCAATTTAACGGAAAACCATCTCTCACCATAATTCAGGCAAAAAATATAGGCGAGGCCTTTGACTGTCTTTTGGATGTTGTAAACTCCATTTCAGAAGATGAAGAAAACAACGATGATACAACGACAGATGACAATAATTTAAAACTAGAATTCGTAAACAAACCAAATGATTTTAGCAGTTCTGCAAATTCAGAGTTAGACGAAAAGCCGTTCAAGGGGATAATTGGACTAAAGGCGGAAAAAGAAGCCTTAGCAATAGCGGTGGCAGGTGGGCATAACTTGATTTTGTTTGGTTCAAAAGGAGTTGGGAAAACTCTATTACTCTCTCGCATTCCTTATTTATTACCCACACTTGATGATAAAACAAAAACGGAACTCTCAAGAATCCGCTCGTGCTTTGACCTCTACGGAGAAGAAAAAAGCACCGTTACATACATAGACGGTAGCAACAAAAACAGTCTATTCCAGAGCAACGGTGCAAAATATCCAGAAATTCTACTCTCCCACGGCGGAATAGCAGTGCTTGACGAAATCACCAATTTTGATGAAAAATTGCTATCACTCCTAAGATCAATACACGACTCTGGCACACTCACATTGAAGAACAAGGAGACATTTCCGCTTCGCTTGAGTCTCATCGGAGCGATGAACCCCTGCCCCTGCGGAAACAGAGGTAGCAAAAACTCACCTTGCAACTGCTCAGAAAACCGCATAAGGACTCATCTTAAAAACATACAAACTCCACTTTTATCACGATTTGACGAAGTCTACCCAATCGAAGAAGCCTCATTTATGGACGATGACGAGAGTGGCTTTGATGATATTAAAACGAGAATCGAAAGAGCCAGAGAGCGACAATACAAGCGATACGAAAACGAAAAGTACATTCGCCTAAATGGCGATCTCGGCATTTACACTAGCAACGATGATACTATAAAAAAAGCATTTATGTACTTCCCAGAAAGCGAAAACCCCAGAGATGCATTGCTGCACTACGGAGTCGCTTTAACAATCGCAGATCTTGACGATGCTGATGAAATCGCACCTCTCCATATACAGAAATCTAGACTCTTAAAGGTAAACTCAGTAGAACGATACTACGAAAAATAATAATTTTCGCAATGCGAAAATTAAGAAAGAATATCTCGTTAGTAGCAACACCTAGCCCGCGACGGAGATCGGGATGAGATTTGGAAAGTTGAAGCACGGATGCTAGCGACGGTCATACTTTGTGTATTACCTAGCGCATCCGTGCTGACTTTTCAAATATCGCCCGAGATCCTAGCGATTATCTCGTGAGAAACTAAACCTAAATGATTCCATTTAGGTTTAGCCCTATGGTAACTTCTGGTGCTTTTTCATAAAAATGGTAGCGGAAACCTATATAAGTTCCAAATCGTGCAGATGTCCCTATAGTATCAAACTCAACTTTAGGCGAAATGTACCATTTTGAAAAAGTCTCATCAAGACCGAATGAACAAGCAATTGTATAATCCAATTTCTCAGTTTTAAATACATAACCAATGCCTAATCCGAGCAATGTCTTCAAATAGTTTGCAGTCGTAACCTTTTTACCATTTATAAGATATACAGTTCGAGTTTCAATCATTGGTACTGCTTCTAGAAAGAGAGGAATGCACCCAGCTATTGATACACCTAAATTAAATGGAATATTCATATTAACATTATCATAGTCTTCTGAGATAAACGAAGCAATATCCATACCGACTTCATAGCCAACAGAGTAGAAAAAGTTTACATTCACCTTCTTCTTTGGCACAACCATAGGAGCGACATATGGAAACGAATTTATAGTTGGCAAAGACGAAGGCTCTTGATTCTCAACTCTTGTGTTTTTCCCTTTACTGATAGCTTCTCGTTCATCAGCTTTTAACTTCTCTAATTTCTCAATCTCAAGTCGTTCTTTTCTTGCAAGTTCTTCTTGTTCTCTTTGCTTTTGTTCATTTTCTGCAAGTGTTTTTTTACTATTCCTTAAATAACGGTCATATCGTGTTTTATACAACCTACTTCGTGAACAAACATCATTGTATACAAGTGCAACATACTTATCGCTACTCTTTTCATAAATATTTGCAGAACTATAAACTGATAAAGGTAGATCAAAACGGGTTGTCTTTACTTGTTCATCAATTTTGACATTCTTCCCTGTTTCTATATCTAAAACATAAAACTTAACTTTCACTTCTGCTTCAAAAGTATTTAAGCAATATTCCTTATACTTCGTCTCTATTTCTGCAGAAATTAAGCTTGTGCTAGTTGTTCGGTCTAAAAGCAAGTTTTGATAAAGCGAAACCGTACTCTTATACTTATCAAATTCAGTCCTATTGCTCCTTGCGGGTACTTTTGCATTCGCAAGCCTTTCATACGGAATATCAAAATCAAACCATACATTATCAGAGCCTAACACTAAATTTACAGAAAGTGATGCTGGCCAAGAATGCTTCTCCCCATTATAAGCATAGACATAAATCTCTTCGTTTCGATCCGTGCTGTCCTTTTTATAAGCCTTTGACGAATAAACCGTATTCTCAAACTCATCAAAGGGTTTTAAATAGGCACTCTCTAAAAGAGCCGTAAGATTTGAAGAATTTTCCAAAACTTTATCTGGAATTGCATCAATTAGGCGATTGTAATAGTCAGTTCTCTCTTGAGCTTCTTTTTCTCTCTCTTCAAGAGCCTCTGCGGTTGGTTTGTTGTAAACCAAATCTACAGGATGATATGGTCGCGTTTTAATCTCAAGCACTTCCTTATCTCTTTTTGATTCTGCTTGACTTATCTCTGACTTAATCAAATCGATCTGATTATTGATATTGCGAGCAAAAAGCACCTTGCCATCTGAAAGTTTCTTAATCGCATCGGCATCGCTTAAACGATTAATCGGAGTTGTGCTAAAGGCACTCTCGTCAAAAGTCTTGAGTCTTTCCTTAAGTGCAAGGGCATTTTCACCTTCGGCATAACTTTGCTCTGATGCTTCTTTACTTTGCGTCTCTTCAGAATGCACCTGAATCTCATCGAGTTCTTTTTTCAACTCGGCGAGTTTTGCATCACTATCCGCGGCAAATTCCGCTCCAGTAATCTGCCTTTTAAGATATGCTATATACTCATCGTATGCCCTATTATAATTCAATTCTATGTTATAAACATTGACAACAGTATCTACAGATGGAACATAATACTCATTATTTGTTAAGTAGTTATATACAAAATAATAGGCTCGAGCCTTGCTTGAGAGAAAGTACAATTGATTATAATATTCAAACCTCTCTTTTGCATTAGTCCCATTGTCAACTTCTATTAACTGCTTTAGGTTTTCAAGAATAGAAAAATACTCCGTCTTGTACTGCTCTGCAACATTTTCATCAATAGTTGCAGTGACCGTGTAGGTATCACCTGTTTTAGCATAATTTCCAAAAACTGCTCCAACAAGATGAACATTAGTTTCAACCGAAGAGGAATCCTCAAAATACGAGTTTACAACAGAATTTTCATCGGTAACAAAAGAAGCAGTATTTCCTTTCACACTTGAAAATATGCTTTTAGAAAGAGAGAGAAGTGCATCGTTTTCCGCTTCCTTCTTAGTTTTGCCTTCACCTACTGCAGTTATTGGAACTGCAAAAATATTCACGGCAACAAAGAGGCAAGCAAAAAACGACACTATTTTTTTTACAAAAACATCCATTAGATGCTCTTTGCAATATCCACGACTTTTTCAAGCACGGCAGAATCAGAAGTTGTGTTTACTCCTGGAGCATCAAGGGTAGAATTATCAACCACTTCAGTGCTCGATGCACTTGGGGAAAGCACCTTCTCAAAGGTCTCTGTAGAACGTGTGCGAATTTCAGAAGCATACTTCTTCATAACTTCGCTGTTTCTAGAGTCTTCCTTGGTAATCTCCTTTATGCCATTACCAATCTGGTTGAGTACAATTTCAAGTGGCATTGATACAAGCACCCAAACCGTACCGTCCTCATCCTTGTAAACATCTTCTTGTCTAACCATAGAGAGTGTAGCCTTTGCTCGCGATTCCATAGCAGTTAGGAAGGTTGAGACAGACTCTAGTGTTTTTCCCGAAAGCAAGGAACTCTCCTCTTCTGCAAAACTTCGAACAACACCGTTAATAGAATTACTGATATATGAGGCAAGTGCATAATCGGCCTCTAGTTTTGCAGCCTTGATTGATAAAAGCTCTGTTGACTGCTTACCTGCACCACTTGCATAAATCCTATCGCTTGTGTTCAAAGTAGCTGGGCTATACACCCAAGTTGGTTTTTCAGATGCAAAAATAGACACAGCGACAACTGTAACACACACAACTAATGTAAGAAACTTTTTCATAAACCTTGTTCTCCTTAAAAGACATCCGATACCGCATCTAAAAGAGACTTCATCTCTTCAAGCTCGGCTCTACAATCTTCGCACAAATTAGATGTAACACCCATAAATGTAACTTCTTTTACATTCTTGGTACTACCACATTCATCACACACCTTCTTTTTGCAAGAAACAAAGGTCGTCAAAACACACAATGCCAACAGCATTGCCACAATAAATTTCTTCATAAGAAACCTCCTATACCATTTAGATATAAAAATAGTGTATCACAAATTTAAGACTTTGTCAATAGCAATTTACTTCTTTCCAGTAATTAAGTTAAACCAGAACGAGAACGGTTTCATTCGCATACGAACAGAGGTGTATAAAATCGCTGCAACAAAGCCGAAAAGGTGTGTTGCATGAGCAACATTGCCACCGCCTTGTGGTGAAAGCACAAAGAATAACTCAAGTGCAGTTATAAACAACACGGCAAACGGCACTCGCATCGGAATGAAGTAGAACATCAACACCCTATCATACGGATAGAGCATCGCATACAAAAACATAAGTGCAAACAAGCACCCAGATGCTCCGATTAGTGAATAGCCAAGCTTTCCAGAGATTAGCCATACACAGAAGGTCAAAAGCCCCGAGAATATGCCAGTAAACATATAGTAAAGCAAAAACTCCTTGCTTCCGATACTCTTCTCAAGCCTATAGCCAAAACCAAGTAGCACAATCATATTGCAGAAGAAATGCCAAAAGTTCACGTGGGTGAACATATACGAGACGAACTGCCAAAGGTACAACTTCTTCGTAATACAATACGGAGTAAGTGCCAAGTAGTATGAGAGAGGCAAGCCCTTGATTGCAACATTGAACCTCACAAGTAGGTAAATAATCGCATTTATCATAACTAAATACGAAGTGAGACCAAAATACGAATCGTTCTTAAATCGTTTATTCAAAAAGCTGTTTTTCATTAGAATTTCTCTGGCAACAATGAGCATCTACCCGAAGGAATAGGCAAACTGTGAGTTTTATTCTCGCGTAAGATCGTCATTTTAAAATAGTATAGTTTTTCACTCTCAAGGCGAATTTCCCAACCTCGGATGTTCCTCACACACTGTATCGAGATTGAATTTCGCTTGAGTGGGAAGTTCTCAACTCCCATTTCGGAATAGTCATCCATAGTCCAAGCCACAGTTTTTTGTGGAAGCGAAATGTCAAGACCGAGTACATTTTCAATTACAAGGGCTATAGAAATTAGCCCAAGCGAGTGAATATATGAGCGATGCGGATAGTAAACCAGACCTTTTTTGTCGAAGAATGGAACAGGCCCATCTTCCTCGTTTTTGTACACCTCAAACACATCCCCCATAGTTTCTCCAGGAAGCGGAGTTGCTATAGATTCAAGTATTGTGAAGATGTGGCGAAGAGTGCATTCGGATGCAAACAGGAACTCTTTTTTCTTCTCAAGACCCTTGATTGCAAAATATGTGAGAATTGATGAGCAACCGCCTTTAAATCCGTCTGTATTTTCTTTAAACTGAGACGAAGACTTCGGAACGGTTGGGAACACCGTATAAGTGTTAAACTCGTCGGCATCCTTGAGTTTCTTTATTATACCATCTGTGACATAGTTGATCTCGTTCGACAAAAGATAAAAAACTTCGCCTAAATGCGGATTCTTAAGTTTATCATACGACGAATTCAAATCGCAGAGAAATTCGCTCTTCTCATCCCACATTCTGTCTCTTATGCGAGAGAAGAGAGTGTCACTTAACGGTTTTGCGAACATCTTTATAGTCGCATCGTTGAGAACATCGCCTGCTTCATAAAGCGAGAGAAGATCAGCAGCCACTAGCGAATTATAGTCTACTAAATAAACCGCCCCTTTTCTCTCAACATTACCAAGAAGTGAACAAGAGAGTGGACATTTTAGTAAGCCAGAAGCAGGATCGCGTGCCACAGAAAACAACCATTCGTAGTACTTTTTAATCTTGTATACGACTTCCTTAAGGCGCTTTTTATTGCCCGTTTTGTTATAAATCGCAAACTCTGCTCGTGCAAACAACGGCATAGAGATGCTCTCTGGATTCTCCTTTTTTGGGGTTATTTTCTTCCCTGTGTTCTTATCATAATACGAGCGAATTGCACCACTTTCCTCTTGTCTTTCATAGAAAAAATCCAAGACACAAGTAGGATCATACTTATCGCCTGAATAGATAAGGAAAAATGTTGGAAGCACTGAATAAAAATAGTCGAATACGGTATCATCCGAATCTAGATAAGAGACAGGTGAAAATTTTTCAGAAAGCCCAGTCTTCCACTTCTTTGAGATCCATACCCACGTTTTATTGTAGAGATCTACAATATCAGGATTGTAATGCTTAATTGATGGAATTGTTGGCTCTTTTGTACCCACTATTTTACTCCTTTTTTTTCCTTATATTTATATTATAACACACTTTTTGCATTTTTAGTAAAAAAACTTAAAAATTTAACAAATTCGTGCTTTTTTCGTCAAATTTCACTAAACGTTGTGAAATCCAAACCCTCAAAAAGGGGATATTCCTTCTCGGCCTTTACAAGCCACGAGGTCTCTATTTTGCCACCCGAGAGAAGCGAAACCACCTTGTCTATATTAGAAAGATGCTCTCTTATCCTACTCCGTGCATAATTCGGACAAGTTCTATTATGCAAAATAAAGGGCCAGTCGGATGCAGAAAGTAGCAGTACATTCTTCACAGCCATTGCAACATATCGCCGTTTTATTGGATTTGTCTCGTTTTTAAAGCGCTTTGATAAATCCTCAACCGTATCGATCGCCCCATAGATTAGGCGAACAAGCGAGTTGTTATCACCATCCATATACGGATAAGCATAAGTACCGTTTGAAAGATATGAATAGGCAAGCTCCCCGTCTTTTATCTTCGAAGCATTTTCTCTGATATAGTCTTTGCTATTAGTAAATGAAAGTATTTTGCTCTTATTTATAATCGAGATAACTTTTGAAAGCCAAAGCGGTCCTTCCTTCCACCAGTGCCCTAAAAGTTCTGCATCGAAGGCAATATTAAAAATCGGCGGAATATCTTGCACAACAGAATTCACACGGTCAGCCTTTTCTTCGAGAGTTTTGACAAAGTCTTCAGCATGCAATTGGGCTTTCGCATAAGCCTTTTCTTTATTGTAGATCTCTTTTGTCTCTCTTTTGCCTGAAACGGCATAATATTTGTAGCCAGTAAATCCGCGGTTTTCACTGTGATGAACATAATCACCAATGTATGAGAAAGGCAAATCGTAGCCGATGTCTCTGTAGAATTCTCTGTAATCGTCGTCGCCTGGATAACCAAGAATCGGAGAAGTCACCTTATCCTGAAGGGAGGCATCAAGTGCAAAGGCATACAAGCCAGACTTTGTTTTTATCGGTGCATAGGCACTTCTTTCGATAAATGACGAAGAGAGGGCAAAACTATTTGCAGGTACAAAGAAGTACTCCGTCTTCAGCATATTTCGTTTTATATAACGATCTAACTCTGGGAAGTAGCCACCGTTTGGTAACCACACACCTTCAGTTTTTTTCTTAAATGTATCGTAATGAACCTTGTCACTCACAGCAAATGATGAATTCAAAAAACAAGGACGACTTGTATAAAGTGGCAAGAGTGAATGGGTTGCTGCAGTGCTGATAAACTCAACCTTATCAGTAGGCAATGACCAAAAGGCATCTAGTACAGAGCGATAGCGAAGTGTAAGTTCGCGCTTTGCAGTCTTATACTCTTGAAGTATACTTTTTGCATTTTCAAGAAGTTCAGGCTCATTTGCCAAGCGAGCCACTTCTTTATTTCCAAGCTCAATGTGCTTCTGTATGTATTTTAAAAGTCGTTCATTTAAAAGCGAATCCTTCATCATCTCTATGAGCGATGGAGATAAAACAAGTGTTATTTTAAAAGGAACATTTCGCCTATCCAACTCTTTTAGGCTTCTAACAATCGGCAAATACGACTCAACAACTGCTTCGTAATACCAATCTTCCTCAAAGGAATCCTCGTTCTCAACCTGCCTAATATATGGAAGATGAGCATTCAAGACTAGATTTACATATGCCTTTTGCTTTTTTGTACTCATTCTTCCTCCCTCTTATGCTCGGTATAAAGATTTTCAATTATGGCATTTGAAATAACAAGATTATCATCCTTATTTAAGAACGGCTCAAAAAACAGCGATGGCAAATGCTCGTCTTCATGTTTTAAAACATAGGGAATGTGAAAATCGTACTTATGGCTTTTTGCAATACTGACATCGTTTTCATTCTTTTTTACATAAAGTTCAACATACGAAGAAGTTTGTTGACCTTGAAGGTAAATATTGCGTTCCCTCTCCTCTTTCTGCACCTCTACATCAAAAAAGTCATCGGTTTGTTTACCATCTTTTTCAGAAGTCTCGTGTACCCTTATAAAGAGTGAATAATTCTTGTCTTCTTTAACAATATCATCAAGAGTAAAGGAATCGATGCTCCAAAACACATAACTCCAGTTGTGATCGCCTAACACCATATCAATTGATGTGCGAGCAAAATCACGGCTCACGACATCCTCGCCCTTATAGGTCTCGCCTTCAACTCCTCGGCGAGCAAAAGCAAGGGATGAGAGTGCATCGAGTGGATACAACTCTAGAATCAAATCCTTGAGTTCATCGTCAGAATACGAAGAGAGATCGTCATTTGTGCTATTTTTTACTAGAGCCTCGAGGGTACTACGAGAAAACACTTCTAAAGGCCGCGGTAGGATGGATGATATCATTATATTTTATGATACACATTTATCAAAAATTTTTCAACTTTTCTGACGGACTTTTTGCAAAATATTTTTTGCATCAGCCCTCCGCCTCCACTTCTTTTATTATAATTTCGTTGCCTTGGACTAAAAAAGTGTGTTCGCTCCCACAATATGGACAAACCTTTGCATACTTCACCGTTTCGTATTCCTTCTTACAATCCTCGCAAAAAGTGACCGCTGGAATTATGTTGATTTTGATATCCGCATCCTTGAGTACAGTTTCCTTTTTCACCGCCCACTTCCAACAGTCTTCAAAGTAATAAGGAATTACAGTAGAGACCTCACCGATCTCTACCGTAACTGAATTTATATGTTTAACATCGTTTTCTTCAGCAATCTTCTTTACATCGTCGATTACATGGAAAACAACACCGAGTTCATGCATCTTTATTTACCTTTTTTAGGAACATCGGCTCCGTCTTTGGGTTTTGAAAATACGATCTTTGCAGCTCTCTTCATAGCATACGGCAAAATATACTTCATCTTGCTTTCAGCCGTGTTCATATTTGAGGCTTCAGGATGATCACGATGCAAGGTGATCGCATCGAACTTGCACTTAGTCGTGCAGAGCCCACAGCCGATACACTTGTTTTGGTCAACCACAGTTGCACCACAGCCAAGACAGCGCGAAGTTTCAATCTTAACCTGCTCTTCTGTAAGCGAGAGCGAGTTATCATCAAAGCCAAAGGCTTCGATGTTAGGGTTTACACCTTCTTCTTGACGACCGGCATGATCGTAGTCTGGTAGTGTGATATCATCTTTGTTAAGTTCAACAAACTGCCTTCTGTTTCGTCCGATTGTAAGCGAGCCGTGCTGTACACAGCAATGAAGAGATTCTGAAGCTTCGTGACCTGCTGCGATTGCATCGATTGCGAACTTAGGACCTGATAAGACATCACCACCGACGAAGATATCGCTTTCAGCAGTTTGATATGTAAGAGGATCTGCCTTTGGTCTGCCATTTGGTGCGGTTTCAACTTTTGTACCATTTAGCATATCTTTCCAAGCGATAGCCTGACCGATTGCAAATACGACTTTATCAGCCTTGAGTTCAAAAGTTTCGTTCTCATCGTACTCGGGCGAGAATTTCTTGTTCTCATCAAAGACACGAGTACACTTTTTGAACACTATGGATGTGACACGACCGTTCTCGTCAGTCTTCACTTCCTTGGGTCCCCAACCTGGGAAAATCTCAACTCCGTCTTCGCGGGCTTCCTTAATCTCAATCTTGCTTGCAGGCATTATGTCTTCGGTTTCAAGCGAGAACATACTCACCTTTGTAGCACCGCTTCGTTTTGCAGAACGAGCAGCATCAATTGCAACATTTCCGCCACCAACAACTACAAATTCTTCGTCTGTGTGGAACTTGCCTGTGTTTGCCTTTTTGAGAAATTCAAGTGCAGTTGTACAGCCTTCGCTGTGATCTCCAGGAACATTAGGATAGCGCCCTTCTGAACAACCAATTGCGATATAGAATGCCTTGTAGCCTTCTTTCCTCAATTGTTCAATAGTCACATCCTTGCCGACTTCAACTCCAGTTTTGATCTCAACTCCCATCTCTCTCATAATGTCGATTTCGGCATTAATGATATTTTTTGGCAATTTATAAGACGGAATTCCATAGGTAAGCATACCGCCAGGAAGTTCGTTTTTCTCAAACACAGTTGGATAATAACCACGTTCTGCAAGATAATATGCACAAGAGAGACCAGAAGGACCTGCTCCAATTATTGCGATTTTCTCCTTCCATCTACCCATATTTGATGCAACTACGATCGGTGGAACATAGCGGTTTTTCTCGTTCAAGTCTTGCTCAGCAATAAAGCGCTTAACAGCATCAATTGCGACAGGATTATCTACATTACCGCGAGTACAAGCATCTTCGCATCGCTTGTTACACACTCTGCCACAAACGGCTGGGAATGGGTTTTCCTTTTTGATTAGAGCAAGAGCATCGCGATATTCGCCTTTGTTTGCCTTTTTAAGATAGCCCTGAACTGAAATGTGAGCAGGACAAGCCGTTTTACAAGGCGAGGTTCCTGTTGTGTGGCAGTTTATGCGATTCTTATCGCGGTAGTCTTCGCTCCACATATGCTCACCCCATTTTCTAGCGTCTGGCAATGGCATTTTTGGATATTTAACTTCGCTACCATCTTTTTTGCAGAGTTTTTGCCCAAGTTTTAAGGCACCTGCTGGGCAATATTCTACACACTGTCCGCAAGCTACACACTTTTCCTTATCGACATGTGCTCTGTAGGCAGAAGCCGACATATTTGGAGTGTTGAACAACTGGGAGGTGCGAAGAGCATTACAGATTTTCACATTACAGTTGCAGATTGCGAAAATCTTGTTCTCACCGTCGATGTTTGTGATTTGGTGAACATAACCATTATCTTCGGCTCTCTTCAAGATCTCCATTGCCTCTTCGTAAGTGACATCGTGTCCACGCCCTGTCTCACGACAATAATCAGCCATATCACCAACTCCAAGACACCAATCTCTATAATCATCGGCACAGCCCTCATCAAGTTGCTTTCTTCCATAGCGACACGAACAAATGGATGCACCAATATGACCTTCGTACTTCTTAAGCCAATGCGAAATGTGCTCAATATCGATCGAGGTATTTTCCATTTCAATGGCTTTTTCAACAGGGATCACATGCATTCCGATGCCACCACCTCCTGGTGGAACCATAGGTGTCACTTTTTCAAGTGGCAAGAATGTCATTCGCTCAAAGAACATAGCAAGCTCAGGATGTCTATCCATAAGAGCGGTGTTCATATTAGTGTATTCTGCCGAGCCTGGCACAAATAGAGGTATCCAATAATGGCGATCTTCCTTATTGTATGTAGTGCCAGGAATAGGACCATCCTTTGTATACTTATCGCCGTAGTCATACTCAAACATCCCATAGAAAGCAAGTCTATCTAAAAGACTGTCAATGTCTTTCATTTCAGTCATCCCTGCTTTTTTACACATTGCTATCATCTCAGGATATGTGTAGTGATGGCGAAGCTTCATCTGTAGCATCAAATCGAGAGCATTGTCTCTCTCCTTTTCAGAAAGCTCATCCTCAAAAATACAAGCAAAGCCCCAATATTCAGGATCTGATGTTTTAATTCCGTGAAGTTTTCCAGGAACTCTATCGGTTATGCGACGAACAAGTTTTAACAACTTCGGATTAGGATTTGTATCATTCGCATGGCGAGGAACAAATTTTTTACTCATTTCTGGCATTGTAATACCTCCAATGTAAACAAAAACCACCTATATCGTTTTTATATAGAAACGATATAGGTTTCATATAGACCAGTCTTAACGACGAGCCATTGCATCCTTATAATCTTTTTGGAATGTAAACACATCCTGTTTATAAGGATTGATCTTTTCAACAACACTTCTGTGAATTATATATGTAAGAACGAAAGCATTGATCAAGAATGCGAGAATAGAAATAACACCTTGTGGCACAACATTGCCGACAACAGGTGCGATACCGTTACGAGCATATGCCATTGCAGGATCTTGATAAATCACAGATGCAACAGAGAACTTAGAACGATCGAGGAAGTTTGGCAAGATTTGTGCAAACATACACCAAAGCGAAAGTGTGAATGCTCTATTCTGAATCCAACCGCCCTTGTTATATACAACTGCTGCAAATGTAGGAGCAAGAAGAAGTGCAAGCCCACAATACCAAGAATGGTTTGGAAGGTTCAAATATGTGTACTGGAAGTTCCACACATCGTAGGCAAGAATATACACCCAAGTCATATCAGGCCAGAGCATATCCTCGCCCTTCTTTGATGAATAAATCCCCCACCAAGAAGTCATACAGAAGATGTTGATGAGACCAGCCAAGCCATTGAGTAGATTCCACCAACCGCCATATAGCCACACACCTTCTGATGAAAGCCACCAACCGCCTGTAAGACCGCCCTTGATGCAAGACTCAAAGTCTGAACCAACAGCGATTAAAATGTTGATTGCGACGATTAGGAATGGGAACACCTTGAACCAATCTTTTGCACCAATACTCTTTTTATACTTGATGAGAATAAAGCCGATACAACCGATTGTAGCAGCATAGAGCTTTGCATAGTGGAACCAAGAGTTCATCCACTTATAAGTCTGGTTGTTCAAAGCCCACGAAGCACCAGCAGCAGCCGCTATATATATAACGATAAAGTAAATTGTCAAAATTATAGGCAACACAAAAAACAAGGCAATTCCGCCTTTCTTTGTACGTCTGCCAAGTTCATTTAAACCTACTAATCCTACAAAAGCAAGGAGCCAACCGAGAAGCTGGTAGCCTGCATTTGCCCCATATATGTGAAATAACATATTCACACCTCCAAAATACAGCAATCTATAGTTATGTTCTGTATCCTTATATATTATATCATATTTTTGAAGTGGTCAACGAAAAATTCGTAAAATTCCTTTAAAAAATCTTAAATTTCTACTAAGAATTCGTAAAAACTCTCAACTATTTACTTTTTTCTCTATGTTTTATAGAATAAATATAGGTAAATTGGCCTAAAGGAGAGTGCTATGAACATAATTATAGTTGGAGGAACAGGTCTTTTAGGAAGTGCAGCGACAAAAGTTGCCCTAGAACGCGGTCATTCAGTTACTTCGCTTGCCATTGATGATGCTAATGCTGACACTTGGTATACAAAAGATGCAACTTCACTTATTGGTGATGTCTTTGAAATGTCTGAAGACGAGATTTACGAGATCTTCAAAAATGGTTCATATGATGCACTTGTGTATGCCGTAGGGCCTGATGACAGATATTCCCCTCACGAGGATGCATACAAGTATTTTCATCTCCGTCTTGTTGAACATGCTGCAAAAGTGTTTAGAGCAGCGCGGCGTGCTAGGATACAAAAAGCGTCGCTTTGTTCATCTTACTTTTTGTATTTTGACAGAAGATTTCCAAAAAAGAAACTATCGATTCGCCACCCTTACATAAAGGTGAGAAAAGAACAGGCTGAAAAAATCAAGAGCGAGGCTACCGATGAGCGAGACGGACTTCCAAAAATGGATGTGTATATTATGGAACTTCCATACATTTTCGGAGTGTGTCCTAATCGCGAGCCACTCTGGAGAGGAGCCTTTCTCGATCGCTTTGCTAATGGTAAGAAAGTGATAATGTTCCCAAAAGGCGGAAGTGTGATGACGACAACCTACCATGTTGGAGAAGCCCTAATCGGAGCACTTGAATATGGAGAGGCTGGAAAACACTACCCAATTGGCGATGAAAACCACGACTTTGCTTGGATGCTTGATAAATTGCTGATTGGAATTCAAGGAAAGCCGAAGAAGATCGTGCATCCACCTGTATTTCTTTCTGCCATCGGTGCAGACCTTATGATTACAAAGCCAGATCACAGAAAAGGCATCCACCACGGCCTGAATTTCTACCACGTGATGACTGATATTCAAAGCGATTACTTCTATTATCCCGAAAATGAAATTCAAGAGACCTACAAGGAATTGCATATGACTCGTGGCGGAGTTGAAGAGGAAATAATCAAGGTTGGCAAGGCCTGCTACAGCGAAGGCGAATGGAAGGGCTAATGGGAAAAGCCATAATTTATTGTTTCAGCGGAACGGGCAATACATTGAAGGTGTCTAATTTTATAAAGGACAATCTCGACAAACTCGGCATAAAAACCGATGTATTCGAAATCAACTATGAAAACTACAAGGCGAAAACCTACCCTTCCCCTAACGATTACGACAAGGTGGGCATTGCATATCCTATCTACGGTTTCAATGCCCCATACCTTGTAAACCGCTTTGTAAAATTTCTTGAAAAGGCAAAAAACAATCAGAAAGTGTTCATCATAAAGACCTCAGGCGAACCGTTTAAAATGAACAACCTTTCGTCTGGCATTATGAAACGACACTTAAAACACAAAGGCTACACGGTGCTTTACGAAAAGCACTATCTTATGCCTTACAACATTATGTTTCGCTATCCAGATGGTCTTGTAAAGCAGATGTACGAGAGTGCCGAAAAATATTCCTACATCTCCGCCGTCAAAATTCGCGATGAGAAAAAAGAATTACTAGACGGAAATCTCGGCGCTGTGATTATGGGCTTTATCTGCAAGCTTGTGTGGCCAGGCGGACCAATAATCGGCAAGACTTTCCGCCCGATCAAAAAGAAATGCACAAAGTGTAATCTCTGCATTAAGCGATGCCCAATGAAAAACATCAAAACGAACGTAAAAACAGGCTACCCTAAATTTGGAGGACACTGTGCAATTTGTATGCGCTGCGTGATGAATTGCCCTGCAAATGCAATCAATGCTGGAATTATGAATGCCTGGAAAGTGAACCCACGATATCCGTTTGAACAAATTCTAAACGATGATACAATCACGGATAATTTCGTAAACGAAAGCACTAAAGGCTATTTCAAATTATTTAGAAAGTACTTCAAATGGATGAATGCCGAAATTGCCGAAT
>SAMEA104315433__coassemble_538_pt1 | contig 17293 bp, 8 predicted proteins | sample SAMEA104315433__metabat2_high_PE_016 | metagenome-assembled genome bin SAMEA104315433 (sample SAMEA104315433) | gut metagenome | biome: Monkey gut; feature: monkey-associated habitat; material: faeces | place: China | collected 2013
GACCAGCTGATGATGATGATGATACATTAACATTATTTTTATTACTTCCGGCAACAAATGCCACTCTATCATTTGAAGCATAGATCTTTATTTTAGCCTTCTTGTCGCCTTCAACATTCACAGAAGTATTTCTGCCGTAGATATATCGTATAGGGATGTTTACCTGAACATCGTTTTCAAATCGCTCAACCCCTGAAAGCACTGAAGTGCCAGAGACATAAAGATCAACAGAATTTGGCGAGATGTTTTTGGTTATGAATCGAAGACCTAAATTTCTGTTCTCTATAGGATAAATCCACTGATCAGTCACATCTGTATCGTTTTTAAGATTCTGGAATTCACCGTCAACTAATTTGATGTGCATAACGGCACTGCTTAATGTGTCAGCAGTTGTTGTAGCGGTTGTCGGTTTTGTCAACTCCACAATGCTCATACCGTTTACACTCGCTATAAGCGAGTCTTCAGTAAGATATGCCTTTGTGTGTGGTTCATCACGACTGACATCACATGATGCAAAAATTATAGAGAGAAGTGTCAATACCAACACAAGTATTACGCTTGATGTTCTTTTCATTATGCCCCCTAAGACCAAAGTGGTCTGTAATTCTTATTCTGTAGCACGATAACCACGAAACTTGTTGTATCAACATAGCCTAATCAAAACTCATTATATCAACATAACCTATACAAAACTTGTTACATCAACATAATTTGTTCTTCAAAGTTATATAACACAACTTGTTTACAGAAGTTATTCTGTGCTACTTTTTTTTTCACAAAATCTTTTTCTTCACGAAAACTAGTCGCTAAAATGCGATAGTTTGTTCAGAAACTGAACTTTGTGACTTTTACCAAAGATGGGATTTGAACCCATACGCCTTTGCAGGCAAGGGATTTTAAGTCCCTAGTGTCTACCGATTCCACCACTTTGGCGTTCTCCAGCAAATATGCGGGCAATCTTGCATTTTCAGTTTGTAATTTTTCGGGGTAGTACACAAAGTACAACCCACTTCAAAATTACAAACTTGGAAAATGCAACCTTGCCTCGCCTATTTGCTGGATAATATGTTTCTATTCCAACAGACGAGTTACGTAACAACCCTACTCTTCTATTCATATATTCTTTTCTAACGAGATGTACAAAAAGTACAGCCCTTAGAATTTTAAGGCTTCAAGAATGCAATCTCACCTCGCCTATTGCCAGATACAATGTATCTATACATCAGACGAGTGCCTGATACACGATCTGGCTTCAAGATTGCGACCTTGCCTCGCCTATTGTCGCAATCCAACGATTCTATACTACCAGACAAGCAACGGATATATATCCGCATTTTCAGTTCACATTTTTCGGGGTAGTACACAAAGTACAGCCCTTAGAAATTTAAGGCTTCAAGAATGCAATCTCACCTCACCTATTTGCCAGATACAATGTATCTATACATCAGACGAATGCCTAATACACGATCTGCCTTGCACTTGGTATATCAATGCCCTGTGCGAGAAGAGACGAGTTAAGGTTGCATTCTTGAAACTTTAATTCTAATGCAGGACATACCTTTTTGGTAGGCCAAATGAATTAAAGTTGAGAATGCAATATTAACCGTATATTCTCGCACAAATAATAACACAATTTTTTAATTTTTGTCAAGAGATAATTCCGCAGAATTTTTATCCGTAATAAATTTCCCTATAAAAGGGATGGACCCGACCGAGGCTTCCTTCAGCCCTTTTTCGGCTTCGCCAACTGCAACTTGCCAAGCCGCGGCAAAGCCTGGAGATGATATCATAAGCTTTTCTACAGCCGTTTGATACACCTGCAAGCGCTTCATTTCCTTGCGCCCAGGCTTCTGATCTAGGGTCGAAAGAGTCACCCTCATGTTCTCATTCTGCTTCTTTAGAGCCTCAATCTCCGCTTTTACGGAAGTAAGACCCGTACTCTCTATGTCCATACGATTCGAAAGCATATTCTTCAAATCGTCAATCTGCTTCTTGGCCGCCTTCTTCTGTATGCTCTTTTGTATCATCATCACACAAAAGACTAAAAGCGCAATTACAAGACCGATAAGTAAGCCAATTCCACAACTCTTAAAATCAAAGTTTTGCATAATTCTCTCACTTTCGGAAGCGCTTAATCACTGCTTCTTTAGAATTCTCAATACTTTCAGGAAGACTAACCTTGCCCTCAAACACCTTCATATCCTTAAATGCCGTACCAGTGAGAAGCACTCCAACATTAACATCAGCCCCAAATTTCTTAATAAGCATCGGTGCATCTTTCTCAAGCACTGCAAATGCCGTAGCCGCTGCTGGTTCCACAAACACACCAGCCTCTGATGCAAGTGTTCGCTCAGCTTTGAGCAAAGCCTCATCGCTTACAACTGTACACCAACCGTCCGACTCCTTGATGCGACGAACCGCAGTGCGACCTGCTGCTGGCGACTCAACCGAAATAGAGTCTGCTCTTGTGGTTGCCTTGTCTATGTTCAAGAACTTGCCTGTGTTGAAAGCATTTGAAATTGCTGCACTCTCCTCGCTCTGAGCTGCCACAAGATGCGGCAACTTGTCGATAAGACCTGCCTTTTTAAGGTCGTAAAAGCCTTTAGCAACACCAGAAATAATACAGCCGTCTCCAACTGGCACATAGAACACATCTGGAACCTTTCGCCCAAGCTGCTCAAACAACTCAATCGAGACACTCTTCTTGCCTTCAATCGTCATTGGATTGTATGCAGTGTTGCGGTTTATACCACCAAATTCTTTTGTATATTCAATAGATAAGGCAAAAGCATCATCATAAGTCCCCTTAACTGGAACTACAGTCGCTCCATAAATCACAGACTGCATAAGCTTGTTAATAGGTGCAGTCGCAGGAACGAAAAGCACAATCTCAAGACCGTATGCAGCTCCTGCACAGCTCATCGCAGCACCAGCATTGCCAGTTGATGCAAGAGCGATCTTGTTCACACCGTGGTGTAAAGCCTGAGCCACTACAAACTGACTTGCCCTATCTTTAAATGAACCTGACGGAAGCTGTGAATCTAACTTAAAGAACAGATTCTTGAGTCCAAGCCTCTTTGATATAGAGAGCGGACGAGCAATCGGTGTGCCACCAACTGGATAGGCTTCCTTGTTCGGAAGTGGGTACACAAAAAAGTCTTCATAAGACACATGTGGCTTTTTAGAGAGTGCCTTTAACTCAGCCTCGTCGATCTCGACATTGAGGTTACCATAGCGAAACTCCCTGTCGTTGTTCTTTGCAGAACACTCGGGGCAGGTGTATATAATTTCATCTGTGACAAACTCGCGGCCACAGTCATTACAAACATATTTAAATTTCATTATTCTATTGTACAACAAATCAACATCTTTGTCAAGATGTTTGTTTGTTGTACTTCTCACGAGCAAGTCTCTAGGATCTTGGGCGTCTTTTGCGAAGTCAGCATTCAAGCATTCGGCAGTACAAAAAGTACAGCCTTCATTTACTTGAATGCTTCAACTTCACAAAATACATCCCAATCTCCGTCGAGTGCTAGGAATCGCATTTCACAAGACATCTTTTTTTAGGTTCTAACAAGATCCACTCGGATGCAGGGTAGTGCTGGTAGGAAATGCTATAAAACTTGTTATCTAATAATTCTTTGCTATCTTTTTTAATTTTGCTTATGCAAAATTGTTTTAACTTGCTAGGGGATGAAAACTATTGGAGTTGGTGGGTTTCATATAGGATCTGATCCACGCTGCGGTTGGCTTCGGAAAAGGAGACGCCGACTAGATGTAGCGTTTTGCCCTTATATCGTGGAGCATTGTACTTTTCTGCGTAGCCGTTTTGCTTGATTTGGGAAAGGGCTTCTTCTGCAGTTTTTCCAACTTTAAACTCAAAAATGTAGATGTGATCACCGAGTTCTAGAGAAACATCAATCCTACCTTTATTGGTCGGTACTTCAGCATTAACATTTGCACCTATGGCACGAAGCATACAATAAAAACCAACTTCATAAGAGTGCTCGTAGCGATCCCTTGTGTCGTATGGAACAGATGCAAACATGGCTTTAACTTCTTCTACAAAACTTTCAACATCACCATCTGCAAGAAGAGCCATAAGGTTCCCCGTTTTATACTTGTTTTCCTCACCTACATACAGTGGCAACAAAACATCGGTAAAAAATTCAGAAACATCCTTGTTTGGAAAATCAAAAGAAAGCAACCGGCCATCTAATTTTGAATCTGCTATTGTTAAATATCCAGATTGGAAAAGAAGCGAATTGTATTTATCTTTTGTTATATTTCCATTCGCAAGATCTACAATATCATGAGCTGAGAACTTATCAACTAAAAAGTTTTTTTCTATATCTGTTTCAACATTAAAATTAGAACCATTCGCCAAGTCATAGAGAAGTTTTGAACCGCCAGTTGTTGACCAAAAACTATTAAACACTACCCCATTTTGATCAAACAAGAAACCAATAGCTACAGGATTATATACAGTTTCAGCCATTGGAGCGAAACGATACCCATCATACCACTCTTTAACCTTACGAAGATAGTCCTCGCGTGTAAGCCCCAACCCTGCTAAACCTTCGTCTATGCCTTCTTTAAAATAATGCTCCAATTCCTCTTGTGTGTACCCAAGCATTGTTGCATAATTTCTATTCAAACTTAGATCGTTTAAATTATTCATTGCGGAAAAAACACTCACCTTTGAATATTTAGTCACACCAGTAATAAAAACAAAGCGAATGTAAGGAACAGAAGATTTTATAACTTCAAAGAAAGTTCGAAGCAGGTCACGAATTTTTAAGGCTTCATCAAGTTTGTTTATATTATCAGATAGCGGTTTATCGTACTCATCTATCAGGATAACCACACTACCAAACTTTTCAGCCAATTCCTTTATAAGAAGTTGAAAAGTTTCCTTCAAAGATTTCTTCTCTTGTATAAAAACACCATAGTCCGAGGCGATCCAACTCAAGTTCGTTAAAAGCGACCTTTCTAGCATATCACAACTTCTAGTTTCCAATCCTAAAAAATCAATGTGAATTACTGGATACTCTTTGAAGTCATAATTAGTGCCACCTATGTAAAGACCTTTAAACAATTCTTTTTTGCCTTTAAAAATCGCTTCTAAAGTGCTGAGTGTAAGGCTTTTTCCAAAGCGACGCGGACGAGAGAGAAAATAATACCCTATCCCTTTCCTTACTATGCTATATAGATAATCAGTTTTATCTACATATACACACCCAGACTTTATAAGAGACTCAAAAGAACTTGTTGTAACATCTACATTGTTCATATCTTTTTCTTTCATCATACAAACTAATTATGCTCTAAGTCAAGAACTATTAGTTTTTTTGCATTATTTTTTTTAAAATAGTTAAAATTGTTTATTTGCAACAATTCAAGTATCCAATTTTGCGCTTTGCAAGATACTCTTTTTTAAACTCTAGGAAGCGATCCTCCCTTATCGACTGCTTGATTCGCTCAACTAAATTATAGAGATATGTTAGATTATGCTCAGTGAGTAGCATACTGCCAAGCATTTCATTTGCACGGAACAAGTGGTGAACATAGCCGAGAGTGTATTCCTTACACATCGTACACGAACAGTTTTCATCAAGAGACTCTTTTAAACCGCGAAATGGTGCTTTTACAAGGCTGACATCGCCATAGTCAGTAAAGGCTGTAGCATGGCGAGCAATGCGAGTTGCAAGCACACAGTCGAACATATCAATGCCGTTCTCCACAGCTTCAAAAATATACTCAGGCGTGCCAATTCCCATAACATAATGCGGTCGCTTCTTGTCAACAAGCGGAGCGGTATATTGCAGATACTTAACAAATGTTTCATCGCTCTCGCCAACAGAAAGCCCTCCGATTGCAATACCGTCAAACGGAAGCGAGTTGATGTATTCAGCACTCTCGGCGCGCATATCCTCAAAGAAATTGCCCTGAACTATACCAAAAAGCGAATGCGGATGCGGTTTGTCGGTTTCTTTCAAACTCTGATAATAATCAGATGCCTTCTTTGCCCAGACATGGGTTCGCTTCATCGCTTTTAACGACTCCTTTTCACTCTCGCCCCAAGGTGTACACACATCAAGGCACATAGCAATGTCAGAGCCAATTATACCTTCTGTGTCAATCACACTCTCTGGAGTAAAAAAATGCTTTGAGCCGTCGATGTGAGATGAAAAATGCACGCCATCATCTGTAATTTTACGTAATTTTGATAGCGAAAACACCTGAAACCCACCACTATCCGTGAGAATGTTCCTGTCCCAAGAGGCGAAGTTATGCAAACCACCATAACTCTTCAACACCTCACAGCCTGGGCGCAAGTACAAATGATAGGTATTTCCCAAAATCAACTTATACCCGATTTCACGAAGTGTAGTGTGATAAATCCCCTTCACAGTGCCTTGAGTTCCCACTGGCATAAATACAGGTGTCTCAACATCACCATGGGCAAGGTGCAAGGTGCCAAGCCTGGCTGCACAATCGTTTAATGTCTTCTGTACTTCAAAAAACATATTACTCTTCGCTCTTGCCTTCTACAGTTCCAGAACCTTCTGCTTCTACATCAACAGATTCTTGAGAATTGCCTAATTCTCCACAAGCAGAAACGGATGGAGAATTTGAATCATCAAGGTCTTCATCATCGTAATAAGATTCATCTTGCTTCTTGTAAAACTCAATATCTTCCTTTGATGCCCTTTCGTAAACTGGATTATTGTTGTTATAATCCTTGCCAAAGGCAACCTCATAGGGAGAGGTATTGATGTGGTTAAAGCCTGACGAAGTCTCTGCATCCTTCTTTAGACGGTCGATAAACTCTTTTGGGAATGGAGATGTGAGAATTCGTGGACAAGAATAGGCTCTTTCAATTAAGTCGCGAGCGGTTTGCTTTTGTTCAAAGTACAACTCACTCTGAAATGAGTGAACATAGAATTCCACAAACTGCGGATTAATGCCATCTCGCATCTCACGGTAGAGCTTTATCGCCTCTTTATGCATACCGTTCATAAGATAATACACACCGAGGTTGTCAAGAATGTAGGTGTTTTTACCGCCCTTCACAATAACATCGAAGGCTTCATCTGCTCGTTTTTCCTCAAGCAAAAATGTAGAATAGTTTATAAGTGTGCTAATATCATCGATACCGTTTTTATACAAGCCTTCAACTAAAGACAAGCCATCTACCTTACGATTAAGGCGTGAATAATAAGCCAAGGCTAGTGCATTTGTAGCACGAACTCTATTGTATTCGTTCTTGCACTTTTTAAGCCAATTCTCTAGAAGTTTAACACCAGGAGTTGGATCGTCAGCATTCTGTATAAAGGCGGTTGCGAGAAACACCTTCTCGTCGCTTGAAAGAGGGATAAATGGCTTTTCTGCAACACTCTTTAGCGTCTGCCAGCCCTTATCGCGCTTGCCTTTGATAAAATCGCGCCGCCCCATTGAAAGTCGCATCGATGTGCTTTCAAGCACCATCCACACTATAACACAAGAGATAGTAATTATCATCTTGACCGTGTTTGAAAGCGGTAGTGGTAAGTATGTAGAAAGCACTACAACAAGTAGAAGTGCAAAGCGACGAACAGTGGTAAACTGAATAGGTCCTCTCAGTTTTTTTGAAGGACTTTTGTCTTTTTTCTTCGATTCATTAGCCATAACTTATATTATATCACAGCTTTTGTCCATTCGTCAAGAAGAGTCCCACTATCTGTTGTATCTTTTTCAAGAACCTTAGTCGGCTCGGCCTGCAATTCAAAGGCTCTTGGGTAGGCATCTTTTACTCCTGGGAACATCACATTAGTTCTTGAAAGGAGGCGTTGGGCATCTGGAGAGAGCATAAAGCGGATGAATTTTCGTGCATTCGTCATATTCGATGTGTTGTTCACAATCGCCATATACTCATCAGCTCTGATGTGACCGTCGGTAAAATCAAGGCTACGAGCATACGGCTCATCACCGTTTTCCAAATCGTAAAGCGGACTTGTGGTGTAGCTTAAGACTATCGGAGCCTCGCCATTCTGGAAAAGACCGTAGGCTTCAGACCAAGACGATGCAACCGTTAGAGCATTCTCTGTTGCCTTCTTCCACCAATCGCGCCAAGTGTCTGGATAAACCGTTTTTGTCCAATACAAAAGCCCCAAACCGACCACACTAGTACGCGGATCTATGAGTATAAACTGCTTCTTGTACTCGTCTTTAAGTAGATCAGAGAGCGAAGTTGGCGCCTTCATTTTACTGTTATTTGCGATTAAAAAGGCATAGTAACTGTAGTCAAATGGGCGAATTATTGTGAGATAACTTCGCATTTCATCGGTAAGATAATCATCGGTAAGGCCCACCACAACATCAATTTTGCCTTTATTGTAATTAGATTTGATGTAAGACACAAGTTCTGAGGATGAACCCGCATTTATGAGGTTTACATCGATATTTTCTTTTTCGGTAAAGCCGTCGATTATCATCTCGCCTGCACCCCAACTATCCGCAAATGATGAGTAGGAAACTACATTGATAGCAGGATCAAACGGTTCTTCTTTTACTTCTGTATTTTCAGAAACAACATTTTCCGAACTTAAATCCCCATTATTTACATTTGCCTTTTCGCCCTTATTACAAGAAAAGGCAAGAATCAATAGAAAACTAAAAAATATAACACTTGTTATTTTTACAAACTGCTTCATACTTTTCTCCTATAGATCATCAACGAGAGCTGTCGCTTTTGCATAAGCGGTGCTTCTTGCTTCAAAGAAGTCGGTTTTAACCATATTCGCATTTGAATACTGGTTCACCCAAGCCATATCGGAGGGTTCATCTTCAAAGCCAGGATATAAAACATCGTCAAAGCCTAAATCTTTCCACCTAAGATTTCCAAGGTAGTAGATGTAACTACTCACCATCTTGCTCGTAAGACCGCTGATGTTATTGCCGATTACATACTCGCCCCACTCAGCTTCTTGCTTCACCCCTTCCATAACCATAGAACGGTACAAGGCGATGTCGTCTGCTGTGAACAGTTCTGGGTTTTCTTTTTTTAGTTCAAGAACGATGTTTCTAAAAAGCCAAAGGTGTGTATTTTCATCGCGGTTGATATAGCGAATCTCGCTTGCAGAGCCTGGCATCTTGCCGTTTCGGGCAAGATTGTAGAAGAACATAAAGCCCGAATAGAAGTAAATACCTTCGAGAATGTAGTTCGCGATCACCACTCTCATAAAGTCTTTGAGCGAATGAGTATTGCTAAAATCGTTATAGATATTTCCAATAAATGTATTTCGCTTTAAGAGATGTTCATCGTCTCTATATAAATATAGAATGTTGTCTCTCTCCTCAGGCGAGCAGATAGTATCGAGCATATACGAATAAGACTGGGAGTGAATACATTCTTGATAGGTCTGAATGTGAAGGCAGAGATTAACCTCGTTTGCCGTGATGTAATCACTTACTCGCGGAAGATTAGACGATTGTATGCTGTCAAGGAAGATCAAGAACGATAGGATCTTATCGTAGGCCTCCTTTTCAGCCTTCAAAAGGCGCGGATAGTCCTTAAAATCTTGAGCAAGGTTGATTTCTTCAGGCACCCAGAAATTATTCATAGCCTGCCTATACCAGTCCGACACCCAAGCATACTTCATATTGTTGAAGTCGTTGAGGTTTGTAGTATTACCAAACAACATTCGTCGTTTAGCTATCTCGCTGTCGCCATTTGGGTTGAACAAAGGGCGAGTGTGCATAATTTTATCCATAAAATTATGCTACACTATTCTCCAAAAACTTTCAATAGGTTACACAAACCCAATTGCTATATTACCCAGAAAAGATTAAAAAATTTTGCAAAGCAAAATTAAAAAGTGAGCAAATTCTTATTTATATCAATTTTTATTGCATTATCTACCAGCACAACCTAGCCCGCGACGGAGATCTTGATGGATTTCGCGAGCATAAACATAGACGAATGAGTAAAATTTGAGCTGGCTACGTGAGAAAATAAATTTTTTAAATTCTGTGAATTTATAAAAATTGGTTTTTCGACATCGTAAGCCAAATTTTACTCATTAGTCGCGAAAGGCGCAAGAGATCCTAGCGATTATCTCGCGAGAAGTCGTACTATAGCAATCGCTAATCAGCGATTGCTATAGTGCGACACATTCTCATTCCTTGGTTGGGGTAATGAACATTTGGATGAACCATGAATGTCTTCGACCCATTATACTCATAATTATCAAAAGCACTAGAAGCCCCATATGAGCTACCTTGCTGATAACTTATAGTATTTGGATCATCCATAAAGGCAGTTCCGTTTGTAGTATACAAAGCTTTTTTATCACTTGGATCGGTTCCCGCAAAGCGATCGGTCAACTCGGATACATAACCACCAATACCGTACAAACCAATTGGGCTTGGCTTCATAACATTAGTAGTTGTCGTATCGGCTTCTAGAGGGAAAGGACCTACATTAATGTGCATAGTAGGCAATATTTTTACCCCATATTTATTATAAAAGCTTGATACATTAGAACTCCCATACCATAGTGTACTGTATGTATAATGCAGAACAAGATTGTTTCTGGCAATGCGTGCCTTATCTTCAATGGCATCTGGAGAATAGGATGTATTGTTTAATTTGATAAATTCAGGAATATTCTCAAGACGATATGGACCATAATAAAGCGGAGTGTACTTATCAGTTAAGAACATTGGATATGATGAGCCATTTGCTACAGCATAAGTCACAGATTGTGGATTTGGTCCAAGAGTTCTATTCGCATGAACATTTGCCTTATAGCCTTTGGCCTTTGGATGTTGATTCCAGCGTTCTCCCGCATGTGTAATATCGGCAATAATTCTCTCATAATTTTTAGGATCTGAAGCCATAATTCCCCAGTGTCCATTTTCACGACCAGTCTTGTTCATTTCGGAGTCTTCGTTTGCAATTTCCACACGGTCGACGAAAATCTTTGTTGCGAATTCCCATTCGTCATAGGTTGGAAGCCTAAAGCCTGTCGCTTCAAGATTTGCAAAAGTTTCATAATTCCAAGCAAAGGATCCCACTGGAATTTGATCCTTATTCGCATCGCCTATCATATTAATCGCATCTTCGACCCTTTTGACGGCTGTAGCCCAATTAAGACTATGATCTGTTGTATAAGCTGGGGTGAGAGAATCACCACTCTTTTCGTTATAGTACTCGGTAAAGGCATTACAAATCACCATAGCTTGAGTGAACGACACCCAAGTGAGAGGATAAGAACGAGTTCTGATTGCTCTATTATCACTACCCCAAAAACTCTTAGAAAAACCACCGTACAAAACATTGTTGGCATTGCTCTGCAAGGCTCCACCTTTGTAGAAAGTATTTGCATATTCTCCTGACGGAATTGAACTATAACTAAGAGCATCTTCTCTCTCATACGAAATGAGTTTTGAAGGGTCAACATAACCGACAACAGTATGATCGGCAGTATCATCAATTGTTGCTTGTGAGAGTGGCGGAATTATATAACCGTGTTCTGGATTTTCCTCAGTTCCGCTTCCAATATTCCACTTGTAAAGTACATCGTGCATATAGCCTGTCACAAAGTATTCGCCTATCGCAAAATCGTGATCAAAAACCATCTTGTGCGGAACCGTTTTTCCTGTGCCAGGCCAATAACTGTCAGGCAAAGCATAACCTTTTGCAGGAATTGAAACTTCGTTGTAAGAACTCTTATTGTAATAATAGCGATCTTCTGTATACACTTGCCCAAGTGCCGTGTCATCCGTTGTATTCTTATCAGAGCGACTTTCATCAGAATCAGGATAGGTTTCTTTATTAGTGACTTCACTTCCATCCTTATCAAAGACCTTGTACTTTTCATCCGATTTTACAGTTACATCTGTGTTCGTGGTGTCTGACTTTGGCATAAATTTAAAGGTTGATACAAAATTCATTCCTCCGTTAGAAATATCATTCTTGGTCCAATAGTGATCAAGGTCAAAATACCAGGCGAGAGACACAGGATAATCTATAGGAGTCGGCCAGACATAACCTGCACTTCGCGGAAGCCATAACCCCCATTTTGCCACATTTTCGATGGTGTTTTTATATGGTTGTCCACCATTATCGCCATTTAACGGAGTGCTGTAATCAACCAAGCCTGAACCCATAACGGTAGACCAACCGACCTTTTTAAAGCCACGACGAGTATAGGCAGAGACATCTGGAAAAGAAGAGGGCAGAATATGAGTTGGATAACTAGGATCCATTGCTGGCTTTAGCACAAGTGCTCCAACACAATCAGGTCGCTTGGGGTCTGTTACATAAGTTATAGGTGCACCGCCATTTTTAGTCATAGAAGCATTATCACTGAGTCGTGGGCGAATTATCAAGAACTTATTCTCATCACCAAATGGTGCCTCTGTATAGTAATCTTCGTAGTATGTAACAGCAGCTCCATCTGCAATATATGGAGTGTATTTACGATCAAACACACCGACATAACTACGGTTAACATCGTTTTCACCTGCAGAGACTTCATAGAAAGCCTGCTCGCCTTCTTTCACCTGAACTCCATTTTCATCAGTGAAAGCTAAAGACAGATCTTCGGCATATGTGCCTCCACTATTGTTTTGCTCAAACACTCTGCTTCCTATCTTTAGACAAAGTGGATACAAATCATCTGTAGTCATAACTGGAGTATCGCCTTGCCTTTCATCGCTTGGGATCTCGATGATAATAGCAAATCTTTTATTTACAGTACCACCCATACCCCAATCGCTTCTGACATAATATTTTGGAATGCCTGATTCATAACCATCTAATACTATTGAACCACAAGTAATACTTATATTCTTACCTTTTAATGGGTTAGGAATTGTTTCACCTTTATATTTAATTGTATCCGATAAGAAGACATTATCTGGAATAGGGGTTTTATCACTTACAATAAAACTAAAGCCGTCCTTGTCAGTGTCATCAATTGCAACACTGATGATCAATGATGTTTTATTGCTGTATAGATTGTCCACAAAATTTGGGTTGTCAATAGAGTAACTAAACTCATCGTACATATTATGATTCTGAACAGTCTGATATATTCCATTTCCGTCTCTATCGCCAATCAAAATTTCTGCATTTTCAAACTTCAATTTAGGGACTGGATGCAAAATGTGATATTTCATAGTCACAGGGAACTTTGGCTTTGAAAAAGTTCCAGAATTTGTTTTAATAAAATAAGGTGATACATTGAAGGTAAAATCAGCAAGTGATGCCTCGCTTGGTGTACCAGATATGTACACATAAAGTGTACTCAAGTCGTTATCCTTTACCTCCCATTCCCATTTAAGACCACTAATCACCTTGCCTTCAACATAACGATAATTATTATAACCATAAGAATATGTATAATATGGATCGAATGTTTCGCGCTCCTTTGGATAAAAAGTGCCAGAGCCTTCCTTAAGTTTGATTTCAAAGGTATGTTCAGCCATTTTACGATTTCTAACGGCATTAACGATATACTCTCCTTCCTCAAATTCTGGCTCAATCTCTGGCAATGATTCACCGATGTTATATTTTATCTTCTTGTTTTGAATAACGTTCACACCTTTTAGGTCTGCATACTGACCAAGATTGCCTATATATGTATCTTTTAATGGAACTTTAAACTGAATATCTTCGGTGTGAACTTTAGAGTCATTTGGTGAGCCTGAAATAGTAACGGTAAGAGTGTCGTAATAGTCAACTCCTTCACTTTTAGAGGTGTTTAATGTATAATTAAGCCCATCAATTCTGTTTATGAAATTCATTTCTTCATCAGATGTACCAAGAACTACATTGTTCTTCTCTGTTAAACGAAGGTTTTCTCTAGATCCATCTTTTCGCATGTGCAAAACTATATCATATGATCTTGGCAGAGCTTTGTTGATAACACCTAACACTTCTTGGGGATAAAGCACTTCAAGAATAACCGCATCTGGCTCGCCAATTTTATATTTTCCGAAATTTTCAATCACGGCTTCTCGGCGAATTGTGCCTGCAATAAAGGTGCTAAAATTAATAGAAAGGCTATAACTTGTATTGTTTTTCGTTTCAAGAGGTGTGCCGTAGATCTTCACTTCAGCTTTATCATATGGCGGAACTATATCGCTCTGAAGCTCGTAACGAAGACCTTCAACTGTATTAGTAAACCACCTACTAACATCGGTTCCTTTTTTATATTCGCCAAATTGTGCACGATTAGCTTGCAATACTACGACAGTACCTTCGATTGGATTTCCAACTTTTCCTTCAATGTCGACACTAGGATCATCAAGCATATCAACTTCTTCGCCATCGACTGAAATAAGGCTAATCTCAAAAAAAGTCTTGCTATCATTCTTGCAAGAAATGAATAGAGAAAAACTAAGCAATAACAAAAGAACTGATACAAATGTGTGTTTTAAATGCCTCATCATAACACCTCTTTAAAGTATTATAATATATGATGCAAAAATATACAACAGATTTTTCAATTATATTTTACATATGAGAGACAACACATCAATTCCAAAATATAACAAGTGTTATATTTTCCGAAAAGTGTATATAACATATGTTATAGTCGTAATTTTACCCAAAATTTCTCCTAAAATGCCACTTTTAGAGATTTTTTGGTGTGTTTATGCTTGTATTTATGAATAATATAATATATAATACAAGTAGCTTAAGCGTTTGATTTTTCATCGCACAAGGAGTATTGATTTTATGAAATCTAAATCAGCAAAGGCTGTACTCATCTCAATCATTGTTTCTCTTGTGATTGTGATCGCAGTCTCTCTTGTTCTCTTGTTGTGGGCTCTGCCTTCTGGTGCCATAGAAAGTATGGCACTGTCACACTTTCTTACAGCACTTACGCCTGTGCTTGGCATATCGCTCATTATGGCGACTTCTGCACTTTGGATAAAGGCTGGTAAGAAGAAGCCACAACCTCCGTTTGACGAAGATGTTATAAAAGAACCGTCTTCCTACGACTCCCCACTATATGGCGACTTGGATGCCGACGACTATGTATCTCCGTTCAATGTAAAATCGATGACTCCAGAGGATTGGGACTACATAGAAGAGTTTGAAGGCCTTCCTGAAAAACAAAAGAAGCGAATTCTCGCATCTATGGAAAAGCCCATTGAAAGACCTAATATCAACTTTGACGATTTAAGCGAGAATTACCCATTCACCGAGAGTTTTGACTTCTACAATGTTCCATTTGACACTTATGCTTTTGATAAACCCGAAACACCAAAGATCACTCCGTTTGTAGAAAAAGAGCCTGAAGCTCTTCCTGAACTAGAAGAATTCCCAGAGGTGGACTTCGGCGAAGACAGATTGTTCGAATCGCCTCTTGCTCCAAAATTGCGAGATATGCTATTCAACCCTGAGTATAGTACAAACAAGCTCGAGGGCGATAAGGTGCTTATTGCCAGAAACGACGACTTTAAACTCAAGCGTCCTATTTATCGCCTAACGGCAGCAGAAGGAGCAATCGACTTTGTGTGGCATAAAGACGAAAAGGAACGAGAGCCACAAGAAAAGTACATTGCCCCAAGCATACTCTGGAAGATGATCGGCGAATTCTTAATTAAGCTTAAGCCAGTAAATGTTAAGAAAAACACAAAAACCATAGCTCCTAGTGTACAAGAGATTGAAAGCGAAGAAACAATCGAGAAGAAGAAAGCTCTAGCCACGGTTGAAGAGAGCATCGATGCTTATGCACTTCTGTCCTTACCTGAAAATGTAAAAGAAACCCCAGAAGCACTCGAAGAGAAACAAGAAACTGCAAATACAGTTTCTGCTGTGAAATATCAAAGCGAGAACAGCATCAGTGACGATGCTACAACCGAAGAAGCCTTCAGCTCATTAATGTCTCCTGCTTCAGAAGTATATACGGCAAACAACAGCAGAAGTTATGCAAGCGAAAATACTTCTGCCGAAAACGATGAAATTATTCCAAGCGATAAAGCTGATGAAATATCGCCAATCGAGGCGGTTCCAACGGCAAAACTTGATGTTACAAGTGGCATTTACGACATCAGCTATCACGAAGAGTTTGACAGCGAAAGCGATGCATTTGTTATCAAGTACGACCATTCTAAAAAAGAAGAGCCTATCGTTAGTGCTTCTACTCCAGAAAAATCAAATCAGATTCAAGCAAATGCAAGCAAGGAAGAAGAGCCAACCTATACAGAAACACTTCCTGAAAATCCACTCTTCAGCCTTGATGAAAATGAGGGCGAAAAAGGTAGCGATCCTTATACAATAAAATATAAGCACGATACACTACCAGAAATGACTTCATTTGAGTTTGATGTAGAGAAGCCTCAAGTAAAAAAAGAAACAAGCGAGGGTTCTAATAACGAGCAAGCGATTGTTCCTTTTCAGAAGAACGAGGTTGCTCTAAAAGAATTCGACAAAATCATTCCTTTTGATGATAACAGAGACATTCAGGTAAAGGAAAAAGGCGAGATTGCAAATATTCAAAGTAGCGAAGTGTCCCCTACTCTTCCTCCGTTCAGTTCGTACGAATTTGAAGTTTCTGCACCTACAACTCCTTTCCCTACTACTCCAAGCGACAAAGACGATAATCGCGAAAGTGATGCGATTTTGAGCGATTTTGCTGATTTTAATGCGATAAACGATGATTATCGAAATGATCTTCTAGATAGCTTCAATGCTCTAAAGAGAGACGAAGAGGTGCCTTCTTACGAGAATGCAGAAAGCGATGAAGAGATCACAGCGGACAGCGAAGAGACCGAGCCTAAATACATTCCGAATAAGCTTCTCGGCGACAACCCAACTCTTATTGAGGCTTATGATGCACTTATGAAGTGCGGTGTATTTACGACATTCTCATTTGATGTTGATATGCCTGCCACTTCCCCAAAAGTTGAAATTATTGCAGAGAAAGAAGAAGAAATTGTTTTAGACTTTCCTACAGTTAAGGAAAACTCACTCGTTCCTGAATTTGACGAGTTGTTCACTCCAAGCGATATGTACGACAAGGTGATTTCGCTAAAGCACAGAGAGTCTTACGATGCCCTTCCTCTTCCTGAAAAAATGCCTCTCACTCGTGCAAGAAGCATAGTTCCTTTCGGTTGGCTTGAAGACAAGGGCGAACCTCTTCCTAAAGAAGAGTATATTGCCCCAACGGATGAGCAAATCGCTAAGGGCGAATTCGCCGCTAAACTCTCTCCTGTTGATATCATCAAGCATCCAATAACCGCTGCTGAAAATGCCGTTAACTTTGCTTGGAATGCTGACACAATGGAA